>Ga0307499_10000045_pt1 | contig 38565 bp, 39 predicted proteins | sample 13_S_MG_FD_201363 | JGI IMG/M metagenome (GOLD analysis project Ga0307499, IMG submission 201363) | Soil microbial communities from Populus trichocarpa stands in riparian zone in the Pacific Northwest, United States - 13_S | ecosystem: Environmental > Terrestrial > Soil > Riparian zone > Trees... | reverse complement strand
AGCTACAAGCAAGGTGCCAGTTGAGAGAGCCCCTCACCCGGATCGCTCAGGCGCGCAATTGCGCTGCCGAGCGATCCGACCTCTCCCCGTAAGAACGGGGAGAGGTTGAGAAAAGAAACTCAAGCCGCCTTCGGCAGCGCGGCCTTGGTCTCGGCGAATGCCCAGTCGATCCACTGCGTCAGCAGCGCGACGTCGGAGGCTTCCACCGTGGCGCCGCACCAGATCCGCAAGCCTGCCGGCGCATCGCGATAATAGGCGAAGTCGTAACCGGCGGCTTCCTTCTCCACGAGAGCCACGAGCTTCTTGGAGAACTCGGCCTGCGCATCCGCGGTCAGCGAGGTGATCGCGGGGTCCGTGAACTTCAGGCACACCGAGGTGTTGGAGCGGATCGAGGCTTCTCTGGCCAGGAAATCGATCCACGGCGTCTTCGCCTTCCAGTCCGACAGCACCTTGGTGTTGGCGTCGGCGCGCGCGATCAGGGCCTTGAGGCCGCCGATCGATTTCGCCCAGTTCAGCGCGTCGAGATAATCCTCGACGCACAGCATCGAGGGCGTGTTGATGGTCTCGCCTTCGAAGATGCCCTGGTTGAGCTTGCCGCCCTTGGTCAGGCGGAAGATTTTTGGCAGCGGCCAGGCCGGCTTGTAGGTCTCGAGCCGTTCCACCGCGCGCGGCGACAAAATCAGCATGCCATGCGCGGCTTCGCCGCCCAGCGCCTTCTGCCAGGAGAACGTCACCACATCGAGTTTTGCAAAATCGAGCGGCTGCGCGAAAGCGGCCGACGTCGCGTCGCAGATGGTGAGGCCTTCGCGGGTCGCGCTGATCCAGTCGGCGTTCGGCACGCGCACGCCTGATGTCGTGCCGTTCCAGGTGAAGACGATGTCGGACGCCGGATCGGCCTTGGAAAGATCGGGAAGATCGCCATAGCCGGCATGCAGCTTGGTGACGTCCTTCAACTTCAATTCCTTGACGATGTCGCTGACCCAACCCTCGCCGAAAGATTCCCAGGCGATGGTGGTGACGGGGCGCGCACCGAGCAACGACCACAGCGCCATTTCCACCGCGCCGGTATCGGACGCCGGCACGATGCCGATCTTGTAATCGGCCGGCACTTCAAGCACTTCGCGCGTCAGTTCGATCGCGAGCTTGAGCTTGGCCTTGCCGACCTTCGCACGGTGCGAGCGGCCAAGCGCTGCGTCCTTGAGATTTTGGGGGTTCCAGCCAGGGCGCTTGGCGCAGGGGCCGGAGGAAAAATGCGGCACGTTCGGCCGCGAAGCGGGCTTCGCCACGGTCATGATCTATCCTTCCAGATAGTAAGCCTCCCGTTGGGGGGAGGTGTCCCGCGGCGGTGATTAAGGGAATCGCGCCCGATCGTCAAGGAACTTCGGGGGGATCAGGTATGACCCTGGTCTCACGCTCGAGTGATGGGGGCTCGTCCGCGACAGGCGCAGGTTTCTGCTGCAGGAGTCCGGCAGCATCGGTGACCAGTTTGGCGGCCTCTCGCCGGCTCGAGACCTTGAGAATGCTGGTCTCTCCGGCCTGCACGACATATTCGCTTCCCATACGGACGATCGAATATTTTTTCATGGAAAAATCCCCAAGCTGCCCAAGCCCCATGGGATACGCCGACATAGCGGAGACGTTCCGATCCGTAAAATCCCGGACGCGCGCGTAGTTTATCGGTTGTTAACCGGATCGCACAGTGACGACTACCTCAGGCCTTCATTCCGAATACACTTCAACCGTCGACGAGAATCAAAATCGCACGGTCATGCCGACATGACTACGCGCAAAACCGAGGCGCTCGTAAAACCGCTGCGCATCGACGCGGGTGTGATGCGTCAGCAGTTCGACTACCTTGCATCCCCGCGCGCGTGCTTCCGCCACCGCCCACTGCACCACCTGCTCGCCGATGCCGCGGCTGCGGCAATGTTTGGCGACGCGGACATCCTCGATCAGGCCGCGCGAGGCGCCCTGCGAACTCAGCCCCGGCAGGATGCAGAGTTGCAGGCACCCGACCACGGCGCCTTGCCCGTCCTCGGCGACGACGAGCTGAATGTTCGGATCGCGGGCGATCCGCTCGAACGCCGCGAAATAGGATTGCGGCAAAGGATCCTCGATCCGCTCGCGGGCGCCGCCCAACGGATCGTCCGCCAGCATGGCGACGATGGCGCCGACATCCTCGCGGCGCGCGGGGCGGATGGTGACCTCTGAGATGGCAGACATGACGATTTCCGGAGTGGTCAGCGCGCCGGCGGCAGGCCGAGGAATTTTTCGGTTTCGGCGATCCAGCGGCGCACCGCGGCGTAGCCGTCGAGATGAAAGCCGCCTTCATGCGCGAGGCGCGTATAGGCCAGCAGCGATATGTCGGCGAGCGTGACGGCATCGCCGGCCAGGAACGGCGTCAGCGCAAGCTGGTGCTCCATCCGCGCCAGCGCCGCATAGCCGCGCTTGACCTTGTCAGGGTCGAGATCGGAAGCCGGCTTCTTCAGATAGAACATCTGGAAGCGGCATACGGCGACGTACGGCTCATGGCTGTACTGTTCCCAGAACAGCCACTCGTCCATCTTCCCTTCGGCGAACGCGTCCTGCGGGATGAGACGAGAGCCGCGCGCGAGATAGCGGATGATCGCGTTGGATTGCGCCAGCGTGCGGCCGTCGTCGAGTTCGATCGCCGGCACCTGGCCGGCGCCATTGAGCTTGAGGAACTCCGCGGTGCGCGTCTCGCCCTTCAGCGTATCGACCGCTATCCAGGTGTAGGGCAGCGCGAGATGGTCGCACACCCACTTCACCTTGAGGCAATTGCCGGAACTGGTATCGCCGTAGACCTTCATGTGCCGCCACCCTTGTCAGGGTGACACTGCAACAGGCGCCGGCAAATCTGTCAACGGCGCCGGGCCGGCGCCGCGACGGGATCAGAACTTGTAGCCGAGACCCGCCTTCACGGTGTTGACGCTGGTCTCGACATTTTTCGCAGAGAACCGGAGATGCTCCCATTCGGCGCGAAGGAAAAGCCCCGCGTACAGCATAATGTCGATACCGGCACCGCCGGCGAAACCCGTGATGAACGCGGAGTTGGCATTGTCCGTCAGGCTGTAGCTTACCGGCCCGATATTGGGCAGGGGCGGAACAGCTCCCCCGGTATACACGTAATAAATCCCCGCATCGGCCCTGCGATTGATATTCGCTTGTCCCATTGCGAGACCAACAAATCCATAAGGCAGGAAATTGCCGACAGGGTATGCGGCTCGTGCTCGTAGCGAGCCGTAATCGGTGAGCTTCATGGAAGCGCTCGAAGAGACGGCAGCCGCGGACATGTAATCGGTCGGGTACATGAACGAGCGAGCCTGCGTGCCGCTGCTGGCTCCGAAGAGATTGCCGTGGGTATAGTTCAGCTCGACACCGATGACGGCTTCGTAGAACTGATAGTTGTAGCCGATGAACCCGCCATAGCCGCTGCTTTGCATGTGAGCCTTGCCTCCCAGCGGCCACTGCGAGAGGTTGAATTGCGTTTCCAGATCGACGTTGTTCAGGAGCTTCTCCAGCAAATCCTTGCCGGAGTTAGTGAAGTCCATATCCGCCGCGCCGTGGGAAGCGTGGCCGCCGATATAGGCTCCGCCCCAGTTGACGGTGGCCGTGCTCAGGCCATCGGTGAAACTGCCGCGGAGAAACGGCAGGTCCGGCATATCGGCTGCCTGGGCGACACTCGCCGCTCCCCACATCACAGCCGCCAGCAAAAATCGACGCATCGCAACGCTCCATCGGACACTCTGAACTTGCGCTGATCATCGCCTGTTAACCTTAACCAATCGTTGTCGCGTACACGGTTTGGGCATGATCTTGTCGGAAAGCCGACAAACATTTTCGCGCGCCGCCGTTCGTGGATTGCCAAATGACAAAAGCAAACGGCGCGGGAATTGTCCCGCGCCGTTCGGCAACCGTTAACGAATGGAAGTCGCAATTAACCTTTGGTCACCAGCGGCGGCGCATAAACGTGCGGGCTGGTCAGATCCCAGCGCACGCCGAGCTTCAGGTCATGCGAGGTGATGTTCTTGAAGGTCATCGGGTTGATGGTGTTGACACCGCTGCCGTCGAAGGTCCGCAAGTCGCCGGTCAGGCCGTCGCCCATATCGAGATAGCGATAGGCGAGTTCGACGGTGAAGTTCGGCGTGACCTTGTAGGCGAGACCGGCATGGACGGCCCAGGCCAGATTCCACTTCGACACGTTGTCGGCGTAGGCGAGACTCGGCAGCGCGCCGCCGCCGTTGTTGGCAATGCCCGCGTCGGTGAAGCCGTTGATCGCGACCCGCGCGCCACCGACGCCGGCGCCGATGAACGGGGTGATGCACCACCAGGTGCCGAGGTCGACATAGGCGTTGGCGAGAACGACCCACTCGTTCTTGGTGCCATTGTAGGTGTCGATGCCGACGCCGCCGGGATAGGTGATGCGGTCAGTACCGTGGAATTGCGAATTGCCGCGGTACTCACCGGTCACGTCGGCGCGGAACCAGTTGTTGACCTTGTAGCCGACGCCGAGGCCGAAGATGCCGGCGGTGTTGAAATTGTTCGTCTGCAACGACGACGTAAGGGTGATGTCGCGCGCGTTGTTCAGACGATCGACGCGCTGGTTGCTGAAGCCGATGTCGCCGCGCAGATACCAGCCGCCGAAATCTTCGACCACCGGGGCCGCATAGGGAGGCGGCGCGATCGCCATGTCGGCGGCAAACGCCGCCTGCGACAACAATGTGACCGCACCGGCGGCAATGAAAGACTTAACGCTACGCATGGGCTTCGTCCCTTTGTCCGGTGAGGCTGACTGCAACGAGCCTCACTTCAAAAACTCACGAACGGACGATGCCATTAAATGTTTAAGCGGCGCTTAACCCTAATTATTAAGGTTGACAATCTCTGACTTTTTGTCGGCCGCTGTTTGCGGCGCGAGTCGCAATACGATTTGCAGCACGACAAATGAGGTGAAGCCGCCAAACATCCTAACGATGTGTTGAGAGGAATCCGCTCCGCCCGCCGCCGTTAAGGTTTTGTTGATGCGCCGACGCCGCCCTCGCCTCCGCGGCAACTCGCGGCGCGCGCAGTGTGAGTACTTCAACGCGCGTGCTTTGGCATCTTCGGCAGGAACACCGCGAGCAATCCCAGCGCGGGCAGAAACGCACAGAGGTGATAGACGAAGGCAATCCCGGTGTGATCGGCGAGCTTGCCGAGCACGGCGGCGCCAAGCCCGCCGATGCCGAAGGCGACGCCGAAGAACACGCCCGAGATCATGCCGAAACGGTGCGGCATCAGTTCCTGCGCGAACACGATGATCGACGACGTCGCGGAGGAAAGGATGAGGCCGATGAATACGGTCAGCACCGCGCTTCCGGCAAGGCCGGCATAGGGCAGCGCCAGCGTGAACGGAAGCGCGCCGAGGATCGAGAACCAGAGGACGTATTTGCGTCCGTAGCGATCGCCGAGCGGCCCGCCGAAGAACGCGCCCGCCGCGTTGGAGGCCAGGAAGATGAAGAGATAGAGCTGGGCCGCCTGCGTCGACACCTGAAATCTGTCGATCAGATAGAAGATGTAATAGCTCGACAGGCTCGACACGTAGAGCTGTTTTGAGAACAGCAGCGCCACCAGCACCGCGAGCGCGATTTTCACGCGCCGCGAATCCGGATGGTCCGGATGGCGCTCGACCGCCACGGATTTCCTGGTCGAGATCTGCGGCTTGTACCAGACGCCGATCCGCCACAGGATCACGATCGCCAGAAACGCGATCGATGAAAACCACGCAATGCTCGGCTGGCCGAACGGCACCACGATCAGCGCGGCGAGTACCGGCCCCATCGACGTGCCAAAACTGCCGCCGAGCTGAAACACCGATTGCGCGAAGCCATAGCGCCCGCCCGAGGCGAGCCGCGCGATCCGGGCCGACTCCGGATGGAACACCGCCGAGCCGAGGCCGACCAGGGCGGCCGCGATCAGGATGATGGGATAGAGATGCGCGACGCTCAGCAGCAGCAATCCGAAGAACGTGAATCCCATGCCGATCGCAAGCGAGAACGGCTGCGCCTTCTTGTCGGTGAAATGCCCGACGACGGGCTGCAGCAGCGACGCCGTGAACTGGAACGCCAGCGTGATCATGCCGATCTGCCCATAGTCCAGCGCGTAGGCATCCTTCAAGATCGGATAGACCGAGGCGATCAACGACTGCATGGTGTCGTTGAGGAAATGCGAGAAGCTGATGCCGGTCAGCACGACATAGGCCGGCCCCGCGACAGCCGCCTTGGCAGCGAGGCCCGGCGCCGCGTCGTGCACGACCACCGGCGCGGTCGCGGTTTCCTCTGAGACGATGACGGGCTTGTTCAAGGGCGCATTCCCGAAAAGAACGGCGGACAGGCAATGTCTGCCGTTCTACGGCCCGGCCATTGTCGCGACCAGCATCAATAGCTTATGGCTGCGATGCGTTGCCACAGCAGCGATCAGCCATGCTGTGCCATCGCAATAGAGCCGGCTTACGCCGCCGCGGCGTGGCCCAGCGCAGTGACGATCTGATCGACGACGTCCTCGACCAGGATGCGGTCGTCGCCCTCGCCCATCACGCGGATCACGGGCTCGGTGCCGGACGAACGGACCAGCAGCCGGCCGTGGCCGTTGAGGCGATTCTCGCCGTCCATGATCGCCGATTTCACCTCGGCATGGTCGAGCGGCTTGCCGGAGCGGTAGCGCACGTTCTTGAGGATCTGCGGCAGCGGATCGAAACGATGGCAGACTTCAGACACCGGCCGGCGAAGCTTTTGCACCACGGCCAGCACCTGAAGTGCGGCGACGAAGCCGTCGCCCGTCGTGGCGTAGTCGGAGAGAATGATATGGCCTGAGGGTTCGCCGCCGAGATTGTAGCCCTGCTTGAGCATCTGCTCGAGCACGTAGCGGTCGCCGACCGGCGTGCGCACCATGCCGAGGCCCTGCCCTTCGAGGAAACGCTCGAGCCCGAGATTGGACATCACGGTGGCGACGATGCCCGGCTTGGCGAGACGGCCGTCTTCCTTCCAGCTTTGCGCGATCACCGCGAGCAACTGGTCGCCGTCGACCACATGGCCGCGCTCGTCGACCAGGATGACGCGATCGGCGTCGCCGTCGAGCGCGATGCCGATATCGGCGCGCATCTCGCGCACCTTTTTCGCCAGCGCTTCCGGCGAGGTCGAGCCGCATTCCTTGTTGATGTTGAAACCGTCGGGTTCGACGCCGATCGCGATCACGTCGGCGCCCAGTTCCCACAGCGCTTCCGGCACGACCTTGTAGGCCGCGCCGTGCGCGCAGTCGACCACGACGCGCAGGCCGTCGAGCGAGAGCTCGCGCGGCAGCGTGCGTTTGGCGAATTCGATGTAGCGGTCATGCACGCCGTCGATGCGGCGGGCGCGGCCCAAACTGGCGCTCTGCGCCAGACGGCGGTCGATCGGCTCGTCGAGCAACTGCTCGATCTGCTTTTCGACGTCGTCGGACAGTTTGAAGCCCTGCGGACCGAACAGCTTGATGCCGTTGTCCTCGAACAGATTGTGCGAGGCTGAAATCATCACGCCGAGATCGGCGCGCATCGACTTGGTCAGCATCGCGACTGCCGGCGTCGGCATCGGGCCGAGCAGCAGCACGTCCATGCCGACCGAGGTGAAGCCGGCCACCATGGCGTATTCGATCATGTAGCCGGAGAGCCGGGTGTCCTTGCCGATCACGACGCGGTGGCGATGCTCGCCGCGCTGAAACACCAGGCCGGCCGCCTGCCCCACCTTGAGCGCGAGCTCCGGCGTGATCAAACCATTGGCACGGCCCCGAATTCCATCGGTACCGAAATATTTGCGGCTCATGTGACCCCCAGCGGGACTTCTTCCGGCCATCAAGGCCGAATCCCCGCGCCACCATCGTAGCGTGCAGCGGTTATAGTCCCTCGGCCGCTAAAATGGCTTCAAAAAATATGATGAATCATTACGGCCGCACGCGACCGCGATTGGCGCATAACCATCTGTAAGAAATAGATATTTCCTCGAAAGCGACCGCATCCGCGCTGGAGCGCTAGTTCCGCCGCTTGACGTGCTGGTCCGCCTTCGAGGGCGCCGGCTGGGTGACATTGACCGGGTCAGACCCCGGAAAGGTCTCTTCCAACCCCTCCTCCAGGGCGTCGTCCAGCCGGCGCTTTTCCTCGCGATCAGAGCCGGTCTCGACGGGAGCAACGGTGCGCGGTCGGGTCATGGGATGTCCTCCCGTCGGAATGGCGCCAGAGATGGATGAGATGCGATTTGGCTGACCACTCAACCATGCTAGATGACAACGCAGCGAAGAAGTTCAAGAAGGGCCGGGACGTCCATGAAGCACATCACCTGCATTGAGGATCTGCGCCAGTTGCACAAGCGCCGTGTTCCCAAGGCGTTTTTCGACTACGCCGATCGCGGCTCCTACACCGAGGATACGCTGCGCGCCAATTCCGAGGATCTGGCCCAGATCAAGTTCCGCCAGCGCATCCTGGTCGACGTCTCCAAGCGCGATCTCTCCACCACGATCCTCGGCGAGCCCGCCGCGATGCCGCTGATCCTCGCTCCCGTCGGCCTGCTGGGCATGCAGCATGGCGACGGCGAGATTTACGCCTGCCGCGCCGCGCAGGCCGCCGGCATTCCCTTTACCCAGAGCACGATGTCGATCTGCTCGATCGAGGACATCGCAGCCGCCGTCGACAAGCCGTTCTGGTTCCAGCTTTACGTGATGAAGGACCGCGGCTTCATCAAGTCGCTGATCGAGCGCGCCATCGCGGCGAAATGCTCGGCGCTGGTGCTGACCGTCGATTTGCAGGTGATCGGGCAGCGCCACCAGGACATCAAGAACGGCATGACGGTGCCGCCGGAATGGTCGCTATCGAAACTGCTCGACTTCGCCAGCAAGCCGTCATGGGTCGCCGGCGTGCTGCGCGGCAAGCGCCGCAGCTTCGGCAACATCGTCGGCCATGTCAAAGGCACCGAGGATCTCACCAAACTGTCGGAATGGACGGCGTCGCAGTTCGACACCTCGCTGAACTGGAAGGACATCGACTGGATCCGCTCGATCTGGCCGGGCAAGCTGATCCTGAAAGGCATTCTGGACGTCGAGGACGCCGAGCTCGCCGCAAAAACCGGCGCGCAGGCCATCGTCGTCTCCAACCATGGCGGCCGTCAGCTCGACGGCGCACCGTCCTCGATCGAGGTGCTGCCGGAGATTGTCGATACCATCGGCTCGCAGATGGAGATCATGTTCGACGGCGGCATCCGCACCGGCATGGACGTGGTGCGCGCGCTCGCGCTCGGCGCCAAGTCCTGCATGATCGGCCGCGCCTATGCCTATGGCCTCGGCGCCGGCGGACAAGAGGGCGTCGCCAAGGCGCTCGACATCCTCGCCAAGGAAATGCTCACCACGATGGGATTGTGCGGCGTCAACACGATCGCCGAGATCGACGATAATTTGCTGGCGGTTTGAGCGCGATAGAAGTCTGCGTTGGCAGCGCACGCCGCCGTGCGGCTACCCCAACGAGCGAAGTCGAACGACCTTCAACGGCATCGACATAGATCAAGCGGGCTTGAAATTGAATCGCGGCGCAAAATTCAGGAGAAAGGGACGGCGGTAAGGGCTGGCCCAACCGCCGTCGACATGCACTCGGCGCGTGTCAGTATCGATACTGGCCGCAGATATAGTTGCCGTACGCGTCGTAGCAGTTGTTGTAAGCGCCGTAGGCACCATAGGCGCCGTAGGCCGCGGCACCAACCGCTGCGGCGCCCACCGCCGCCGCACCGTATCCGCGACGTGGATAATACCCTCCGCGGTAACCCACGCGACCCACGCCTACGCGACCGGCATAGACTCCACCTCGGTGAACGCCTCCAGCACGGACGGCGCCGCCGTGGAAGCCTCCACCGCCTCGGTATCCGCCACCGCCACCACGGCGCGCGAACGCGTCGTCCGGGATGAGGCTGGCTGTAACTAGAACGAGTGCTGCAAGAACCGGTAGAACATAGCGAAACATGGCGCTTCCTTCCTGTTGATTGGGCCCGATCATTCGGACTGCAACCAACCCAACTCGCAGTTCTCCACCCCCTGGCAGAGTTTGACTCCGACTGAACAGGCGCTTGACCTAAATCAAAGGATGACGCGGTTCCGCCTTGGCCAGGACGTGATGCGCGCGTGCGGCGTCAACACGATTGCCGAGATCACGATAACGTGCTGGCGGTTTGAGGCGGCCTCTACCTTGGTCAAGAACCACGGAGGCGAATTGAGGCTTATCAAGTCGGACTCCGACGGCTCCATTTTGAGCTTGCAGTGCCCGTCGGCGGGCGGCGCTCGGCCTCGAAGCGATCACCATGCCAGCCCCGCAGGTCACCACCGCGAGGCCAGCGAACGCGAGTTCAACATTTGAAATGCATCAGCGGCACACGTATTGTCCATTCACGAGGACCCGGACGCATGCCGTGCCGACAGCCGCCGCACCTACAGCGGCGCCTCCTACGACGGCCCGCCGCGTCTGCCGACGCGCGACACCAGCAACGCTTACCGGCGTTGCCGGCCGGCCGACCCTGGCTTCGGCGCTTTGAATGGATAGCCCAAAACTATCTTGCGCCGATTCAAACGAACCAAATCCGCACCCGAAGGCGACTGCCACGATCAGCATCCGCATAACGCCAAACCGTTTCATGGTGATCCTCCCTACTGATATGGCGACAAGCCTTTCGTGGGATCACCAGGCGCAGCTTGATTTACATCAATGAACCGACTTACGTTTGGGGCCGCATGCCATCAGATGCGGTTGTGTCTCTTCTTGCCGGGAGCAAGACGTTCGCACCACGCGACAGGCCGCGCCGTCCGGGGGATGACTTTGACGGATGCAGCGACGCCGATCTGGTACGTCACCTTTGAAATTCGTAAACGCGGCATCCTGCCCAAGCAGCGCAGCCCCCGCGAAACAAGAACGTTTGTGACGGAAGACGAGGCCAAGATCTTCGCTCGCTCAAAGCTTGAAGAAGGCCTGACTGTATTTGCGGGCACGATCAATCCGCACTTTCCCAAACGGCTTGTCCCGTCCTCACAGATCTACGCTTGGCTGGCTGATGAACACGACGACAACGAGCCGCCTCCCGGCGATCAGGAGTAATGCACGTTGCCGTGCATAAGAATTGCACGTGGGTGTTGCCATTCTGTTACGGACGTCTGGCTCGACGCAGATTACCCTCCACAATGGTAATACAAGTGGTTTGCACGCAAGCGTGCGGATAGTTGGGTACGCATAGTTGGGTACCTCATCTGAAGACAAAGGGGAAACTAAGATGAAAAAGTACTTAGCCGCCGCTGTCAGCCTCGCGGCAATTGTCGTGGCCGCCGCTCCTGCATCGGCAGCCGATATGGCCGTCAAGGCTCCACCTCCGGCTCCGCTTCCGGTAATCTACAACTGGAGCGGCTTCTACATTGGCGGCAACGGTGGCTGGGGACAGAGCCGCAATTGCTGGGATTTCCTTGACGCGGGTGGCGTGGCCTTCGCTTCGGGCTGCCGCGAACGGTCCGGAGGTCTCATCGGCGGCCAGATCGGTTATCGCTGGCAAGCCAGTCAGTGGGTGTTTGGCGTGGAAGCTCAGGGCGATTGGGCGGATCTCAACAACCAGCGCATCAGCCTGATCAATCCTGATTTCTCCACTCGCACCAAAACCGATGGCATCGGCCTCTTTACCGGTCAGGTCGGCTACGCCTGGAACGCAGCGCTATTTTACGTAAAGGGCGGCGCGGCGGTGACGAGCAACCGCTTTAGCATCCTCGAAACGGCCACCGGCTTTGAGTTCGCCTCAGCTAGCTCGACCCGTTGGGGCGGCGTCGTGGGTGTCGGATTCGAGTACGGCTTTGCACCAAACTGGTCGGTCGGTCTTGAATACGACCATCTGTTCATGGGCCATGCCAATAATTCATTCTCGATCGTCAATCCGATTGCGCCCGCTTTTATCAACAACCGGATCAGCCAAGACGTGGATATGGTCACCTTGCGCTTCAACTACCGCTTCGGCGGCTATGGGGCGCCAATCGCGGCCCGTTACTGATCAGCGCTATCTCCAGCAGACTTAAAGCCCCGGCCTCGTCCGGGGCTTTTTTCTCGACCTAACCGGGGATCGCTGTTGCGAGCTGCCGACACGCCGGTCGCGGCGCCAGCGTGACACGTCACGTCGACGTCTCACCACCACATCCTGCCGCCAAACCAATCGAACTGAGGATGCCGCGCAAGCCTCACCTTGCGCGGCGCTGCCGCGCGCTTCCTAGTTTCGCTCTTCCGCGATGGCGCAGATTTAAGCTCGGGCCGCTTTGTATCGGCCAGTTTCGACTTGCTCACGTCGGATGATTGCAGGTGTGCGAATGCCTGCCGCGCCTTGGCCGAGACATCGTCGGCGGATGGCAGGCTTGGCACGCCGGTCTCGGCCCTCACCGGCCCCAGGGGATGAGTAACCGCAGGCATGCTGGTGTCGAAGACCACGCGTTCCGGCAGCTTCATCTCGGTAAGAATGCGGATTTTCGGTCGTTGCGTTTCGGCCTGCTCAACAACCGGCAGCAACGGCAGCCACGCGCCGGCAACCAGCAACACGACGAGGAGTGCTCCGCCCACAAGGAGGAAGTATCGCGCCAAGGGCATTCAAAGCTCCACACCCCCTCGGTGTGTAATGGCCTGTCCCGCAAGCGCTCGCGCGACACGAGCGTGGGCGAGAGCGGTGAGCGGGAGCCGCGGCCATTCTTCCCCATAGCCGCCGCCTCGATGCCGATCTGATGTGGATCGGCGCCAGCCTCACCTGCGCACGCATTTACAACGGACGCATTTCGCTGCGGGACACACGTTGACATGGATCAACAAGCTGCGTCGGTTCAGCCATAGGCCGCCTTTTTCTTCCTTCTCCCCTTGTGGGAGAAGGTGGATCGCTGACGCGAAGCGGCAGCGAGACGGATGAGGGGTTCTCTCCGCGGGGACAGACCCCTCATCCGCCTTCGCGTGCCGCGAAGGCACCTTCTCCCACAAGGAGAGAAGCAAATACGAAAGGCGCAGCCTCACATCGGCGGCGTGATCCCGTCGCGGCCGACATTGACGCGATTGGCTTCCAGCGTGCCGTCATCCTTCTTAACCGCGCCGAAGATGATGATCTTCGCACCCGGCTTCAGTTCGGACTTGTCGCCGGCAACAAACGTGACGATCGGCGTATCCGGCGGCACCACGACTTTCTTTTCGCCGTCCTTGTACTTGACCAGGATGTTCTGGCCGTCGGTGCCCTTGACCGTCTGCGCGACGGTGGCATTGGTCATGGTCGAGTTCGGCCGCTGATCCCAGGGCCTGAAACCTTCGGCCGCGCCGCGCTGGTTCTCCGGGAAAATATGCACCGCGACCGCCTTCTGGGTGCCGTCCGGCTCCGGCAGCGCGGTGACGCCGATATAGGACCCTTCCTTGATCTCCGACAGTTCGGTCTTGGCGACGCCGAACACCGCGACATTGTCAGTGAGGCGCACTTTCATGTCGGTGCCCTCGCGCGACTTGATCGACAGCGTGGGCAGATCTACGGCCTCGATGGTGCCGCGAATGCGGACCGTCGGCGGCTGCTGCGCCCAGGCCGCCGATCCGAGCAGGGTGACAAAGGCCAGCGAGGCCGCGAAGCCGCGCGGCCATGAATAAGATTTCGGCATGGTATTCCTCCCGAGGTGGATTTGGCGCCCAACTCAACGCAAACACCGCACGTGAGCGGGTATTCCAGCAGGCGAGATCACATCGGCGGGGTCAGGCCGTCGCGGCCGACGTTGACGCGGTTGGTCTCGAACGAGCCGTCCGGCAGCTTCTTCATGAAGGCGATCACCTTGGCGCCGGGCTTGAGGTCGGACTTGTCGGCGGGAACGTAGGTCACGACCGGCGTCTCCGGGGAGACCACGACTTTCTTCTCGCCGTCCTTGTACTTGACCATCAGCGTGTGACCGTCATTGCCGACCACGGAGTCGGCCACGGTGGCGTTGGTCATGGTGGAATTGGGGCGGAGATCATAGGGCCGCGACCCCTCGCCGGTGCCGCGCATGGCTTCCGGAAACACATGCACCTCCACCGCGTTCTGGCTGCCGTCCGGTCCCGGCACCGTGGTGGTGCCGATGAAGGAACCGACCTTGATGTCGGACAGCGATATCTTGGTGATCCCCACGACCCTGAGATCGCCGGTCATATGCAGCCTGAAATCCTCGCCACCGCGCGACTTCACGGCAAGCACTTCGCCATCGACGGCTTCGATGGTGCCGCGAACGCGCGTCGGCGAAGGCGGCTGCTGGGCGATGGCGTAAAGCGTGGAGCCCGCGACCATCGCGATGGCGGCAAGCGTGCGAGCGGTTTGAAAGCGACGGACGGACATGGCGGGAATCTCCGGTGGCGGCCCTGACGTAACCATTGACCCCGGCAATTCAAAAAAAATCCGGTTCAAATCTCCGCGACAAGCCGATCATGTATTCGTGAGATCGGCTTCAACCAGCGCGCGAAGTTCCGCCGTCACCTCGGGCCGCCGTCCGAACCACAATTCGAAGCCGCGCACCGCCTGGTGCAGCAACATGCCGAGTCCGTCGGCCGTCTTCAGCCCGCGGCCGCGCGCGGCGGCGAGCAAGGGGGTGTCGAGCGGCACATAGACTAGGTCGGCGACGACGGCGTGTGACGGCAACCGGGCGATATCGAGTTCGAGCGGCGGCTGCCCCTTCATGCCGAGCGAGGTCGTATTCACCAATAGCCCCGCGCGCGGCAGCAGGTCGTCGACCGAGTCCCGCGCCACCGGCAGAACGCCGGCGCCGAATTGATCCGCGAGCGACTGGGCACGCGCGAGCGTGCGGTTGGCGAGATGCACGCGCTTGATGCCGCGGTCGAGCAGGCCGAACACCACCGCGCGCGCCGCACCGCCGGCGCCGAGCACCAGCGCATCTTCGCAACCGTCCCACCCAGGCGCGCAGGCGTCGAGATTGTTGGTAAAACCTTCGACGTCGGTGTTGGTGGAGCACAGCTCGCCGTCCGCGAACCACAACGTATTGGCCGCGCCGACCGCGCGCGCCCGCGCATCCGGCTTCGACAGCGCAAGCGCGTGCTCCTTGTGTGGAATGGTGACATTGGCGCCGACAAAGCCGCGCAGCGACAGCCGGAACAGAAAATCCTTGAACTCGTCGGGCGGCACCGCCTCGATGACGTAGCCGCCCGCGATGCCGAGCGTCCGCAGCCAGTAATGATGGATCAGCGGCGAACGCGAATGCGCGGCCGGCCATCCGATCAGGCACGCGGCTGGGGGCTTGGTCACGACAACAACCTCCTCAAAGACGTCGATGGCCGGGGATGAACCGGCCACGACGATCAATTTATCTTCCCTGGAGGTGTGTCAAGCCAAACGGAGATCACCGCGGCCGGCCAAGGCCGCGGCGATCCCACCGTTACGCCGCGACGCGGTGCGCGGCGATGATCTGGTCGGCGGCGCGGCCGGTGACTTCGGCCATGCGGTCGAACTGCCTCGTAAAGCTGCCGGCGCCGGCGGTGGCCGAGCGCAACTCCACAATCAGGTCGCCGATCTCGGCTTCCGGCATGGTGGCGCGGACGCAGTCCCAGCCCGGCCAGTTGTCGCGGGTGTCGAAGCCCAGGATCTGGCCGCGCCGCGCCGACAGGATGGCGTTGATCTTGGCCGTCGCCTCCGTCGGGCAGACGATCTCCACGATATGGATTGGCTCGAGCAGCACCGGCTGGCACTGCGGCAGCGCTTCGCTCATGCCGGCCCGCGCCGCCGTACGGAACGCGAGATCGGAGGAATCGACGCTGTGATAGGAGCCGTCCGTCAGCGTGACGTGGATGTCGATGACGGGGAAGCCGAGCGGCCCGCGCGTGAGACTGTCGACCACGCCCTCTTCGACCGCACCGATATAGTTGCGCGGTACCGCGCCGCCGACGACTTTCTCGTGGAACTCAAACCCTGCGCCGCGCGGCACCGGCTTGATCTCCAGCACCACGTCGCCGAACTGGCCGTGGCCGCCGGACTGCTTCTTGTGCCGGCCGCGCTGGGTGATCGATTTGCGGATGGTCTCCAGATAGCCGATCGCGGGCGGCTGCGATTTGACGTTGACGCCAAAGCGATCCTTGAGACGCTCGAGCGCAACGCGCAGATGCATTTCGCCCTGGCCCCACAATACGGTGTCGTGGGTGCGCTGGTTCTGGATCATCGTCAGCGACGGATCTTCCTCGTTGAGCCTCAGCAAGGCCTGGCCGAGTTTCACGTCGTCCTTGCGGTCGGCTGACGAAAGCGACATCGCCAGCACCGGCGGCACCGCTTCGACTTTCAGCAGAGACGGTGGCGCAGTCTTGCCGCTCGACAGCGTATCGCCGGTCTTGATCGCATCCAGCTTGCCGAGGGCTACGGTATCGCCGGCCTCAGCCGCGGGACGCTTGGTGTCATGCGCACCGTTGACCGCGAGGATGCCGGATACCCGCCCGGTTTCGCCGGAGGAAGATTGCAGCGTCGCGCCGTCATCGAGATGGCCGGCCAGCAGCCGCGCCAGCGACAGCTTGCCGCCGTGCTGCAGATGCACGGTCTTGAGTACATAGGCCAGCGCATCCTTTTGCGAGGACGCGCCGAGCCGCTTTGCGGTCTCGGCAATGCCGGGCGCTTCGTGCCGCAGCGCCTTCATCAGCCGCAGCACGCCGTTCTCGCGCGCCGCAGCACCGAGCAGCACCGGGCAGATCAGGCCTTCGCGCAATTCGCGGGCGAGGTCGTCGAACACGGCGTCGCGCGGCGGCTGGATGTCCTCCAGCAGCTGCTCCATCAGCGCGTCGTCGTGGTCGGCGAGCTTTTCCAGCATCGAGAAGCGGGCTTCCTTCTCGCGGTCGAGATTGCCGCCTTCCAATGCGACGACTTCGGAAGGCTTGTGTTCGCGGTAGACGAAGGCGCGCTCCAGCGCGAGATCGACAAAGCCTTCGATCAAGTCGCCGTTCCAGATCGGGATCTGCCGCAGCACCAGCGGCACGCGCGAGGCCGGCTGCAGCGTCGCCAGCGTCTCGCGGATGCGCTTGTTGGCGCGGTCGATCTTGTTCAGAAACAGAAAACGGGGAATGCCGAGATCCTCGAGCTCACGCAGGATGATCTGCAGTTGCGGCAGCTTCTTTTCGTCCGCCTCGCAGACCACGACCGCGGCATCGACCGCGGGCAACGCGGCGCGCATGTCGTGCGCGAACTCGATCGAGCCGGGACAATCGATAAAGGTGTAGCTATCGCCCATGAAGGTGGTGGTGGCGGCGGAGAGGCCGACGCCCATCTTGTGATGGCGCGCTTCGGGGCTGGCATCGCCGACGGAAGTTCCGGCATCGACGCTGCCGGCATTTTTAATGGCCCCCGTTCGGGCCAGGATCGCTTCCAGGAGTGTGGTTTTACCGCTCTGAAAAGGGCCCACCAGCGCTATGCACCGTGGACCGCGGGGACTTCTGACGTCTTGTCCCATTGCCGCCTCCTTATCTCTGGAGCTCGGCCCGTGATTGGGTCGGCGACTCCCAATGCTCCGCCTGTCCCGCGGTTTTGGCAAGCGGGAAAAATTCGCTGCAGTGCATTCAGTCGATTCGTCGAAATAGACCTGAGTCAACCGGTCTTACCGTCCGCTCAGCATCGCCCCAACCTGGAACTCACAAGCCAATTCCGCTCAGCCGGCCGCGGCACCCGGTCCATCCGAACGCGGATCGAGCATGATCCGCAGCGCGACGGCGAAGCGCTCGATATCGACGTGCCCGTCCCAGGCAAGCTGCAGCGAAATGCCTTGCAGGACCGCGATCATGACGCGGGCCGCCGAAGGCGGATCGAGATGCCGCGGCCAGCGCCGCTGTCGTTGCGCCTGCGCGATCATCGGCGCCAGCACATCCACTGCCTGGGAAACGCCTGCCAGCGCTTCGCGCTTCAATCGCGGGTTGGAAAGGCTTTCCGCCCAAAGCTGCACGGCCAGATGACGCCATCGCCGCTCCTTAGGGTTACGCAATTCGAGCACGAAACCTTCGACGAGGCGCTGCAGGCCGGTGTCGATGTCAGGTGCGGCCAGCGCAAATTCCATGCGCCGGCGTTCCATGGCGTGGCGTTCGGCAGCGATCGCCATCGCGATCTCGGTCTTGCCCTTGAAATAGCCGTAGATCGCGCCGGGACTAAGCCCGGACTCCTCGACGATGTCCTGCACGGTTGCCGCATGAAAGCCTTCGCGCGCAAAGCATGTCAGCGCGGCGTCGAGGATGCGCCCGCGCTGCTCGTTGGCGCGGGCCGCCGATATCCTAGGCATCGCCGACTTCCGCAAGCACCGTGTGATAGAAGCTGTAGCCCTGCATGTGGCGGCCGGCCTGCCCCATCACCCGCTCCCGATATTGATCGGCGCCGAGATCGCTCACCAGTTTCAGTCCGCGCTCGCTCAGGAAGTCCGGCAATTCGCTTGGCAGCAAGCCGAACCGCCAAGGTTCACCCGAACCGTCAACCTTGGCGATGACCTTGTCGGCGCCATCGAACGCGACGCTGCCGTCGATCGCGCCCTCGTGAACATAGGTGAAGATGAACCGGCTGCGCGGCGCGAGCCGGCCCGCCCAGCGCATCACGCCGCAGACCGCATCGCCGGTCAGATACTGGCTGACGCCCTCCCACACCACGATCGTGCACAGCAGCGGATCGAAGCCGGCATCGCGCAGGCGCTGTTCAAAATCATCGATCTCGAAATCGACGGCGACAAAGGTCACCCGATTCAGATCGGCGCCGGCCGCCTGCAGCCGCTCGCGCTTTACCTTGGCTGTTGCGGGGTGATCCACTTCAAAGACTTTGACCGAGTCGAGCGCGGCGAGCCGCCAGGCCCGCGTATCGAAACCCGCGCCGAGCAACACGACCTGCTCGGCCTGTCCGATCGATTCCCCGATCCAGTCGTCGATCAGCCGCGTGCGGGCGATGCCGGAGGTTCGCGCGCCCGGCCATCGCCGGTCGATGTAGCGCGTCAGCATGTCGCCCACCGGACGTACCGCGAGCAGTCTGGCTGGTAACCGCAAGCTTCCCGGCAACAGCGCGACGGCCAGCGGATCGGCAAACACGCGTCGTCCGGCACCCTTCGCATGCTCGGACGCCCGGAACATGGCCATGTATTCGGCGGTCCGGCTCGGCTGATGCCGCAGCATTTTCGCGACCTCCATAAAAAGAACGTTTATTCTTTTTATGGCAAAATGAGGTTGCAGGTCAAGAGGTCCCGTGGCGAGAATGAAATGCGGTTAATTCAATGAGTAAGGCGTAGCCCGCATGAGCGTAGCGATATGCGGGACGGTGCCAAAGACCCGGATATCGCTTCGCTCATCCGGGCTACGGCTGCTGCGTTATCGGACGTAGTCGTCATTGCGAGGAGCGAAGCGACAAAGCAATCCATCTATCCGCGCACAGAGATCTGGATTGCCTCGCGGAGCCTGTCATCGGGCGCGCATTCGCGCGACCCGGTGGCTCGCAATGACGTCGAGGCGCCTGTTGCTACCGCCCCGGCCGCAGTTCCAGGCTTTCCAATCCGGCAGCAATGCTGACGCCGACCTGGCCCTGCACGCTCAATGGCTGCAGTGCGATCGAGTTGGCGGAGCCGCCGACCAGCACATTGCCGCCGACACCGACACCGAGCGTGGCGCTGCCTTGCGCGCCGACATAGTTGCCGGAGAGGTCGCCCGGCCCGAGCCGCGCGACAGGGGCAAACACGCCCCAGGCCAGCGCCGATTCCTGGGTGATGCCGAGATCGAGGCCCACTTTACGGATGGTGGCGACGTAGCGATCTTCCGGCATTCCTTCGGCGCGCAGCACGCAGCCGAGATTGGTGACGGAGCCGACGATGAAACCGACGCTGGCGCCGCCGCGGCACTCCAGCACGCCGACCTGCACACGCTGCACCTGCTGCGCATGGGCGCCGCTGACGGAAGAAGCCAGCGTGGCGAGCGCGGCCAGGATGAGGAAACGACGCATGAAGTAATCTCCGGCTGAAAAGGTGATGCGAGCAGAGAAACGTAAAAGGCGCGCCGTGCCCGCGGCGCGCCTGATCCTATGCCACAACGCCACGAGCCGTGCCAGAATTTGCCCGGGGCATGCCGCGTCCCGAAATAAAAAAGGCCCGCGTATGCGGGCCTTTTCCGGAATCACAGCAACCGTCAACCGCGACGATGATGCCGGCGATGGTGGTGCCGGCGCGGGCCGAACTCGACCGGCTGCAGTTCGAGGCCGGCGATGCCGGCGGCGACGTTCAGTCCGGTCTGGCCCTGCACGCTGAGCGGCTGCAGCGCATAGGCGTTGGCGGGACCGCCTACCAGGAAGTTGCCGCCGCCGCCGATGCCGATCGATGCATTGGCGCCGACGCCGCCATAGCTGCCGGCGAGTTCGCCGCGCCCGAGCCGGCTGTTCGGGGCATTGACGGTCCAGGACAACTGGGTCTGCGCGGTGACGCCGAGATCAAGACCGATGCGCTGCACCTTCGCAATGTAGGGCTCGGGCCGGCGGCCTTCGCTCTGAAATACGCATTCGAGGCTCGTCACCGAGCCGACCACGAAGCCGACATTCTGGCCGCCCTGGCATTGCAGGATGCCGGCGCGAACCGGCGGCGCCGCGCTGGCGGTCGCGATCGGCGCCATCAGCGCGAGCGTAGCGATAGTCAAAGTCAGAAGTCGCATGAGTCCCAGTCTCCGCATCAAAAAAAAATTTGCGGGCGGACAGGAGGGAAGCGCCGTGTCCAAAACATGGCGCTTGCTCAAGAAGCCATCAAAACAACAGGCGATCACGACCTGTTGTGATTTGACACGTCTTCTTTCTGAAGCGTTTTCGCAGACTGAAACCGAAACCATCCCGCATCACGTGCGGGACGGTTTTCACTCGATAACGCTTCTTATCTCAAATTGCCGCAGAAGCGCTGGATGCGCTTGCAGGCTTCTTCGAGATCGGAGGTTTTGGTCGCGTAGGAAATCCGGAACGCCGGTCCGAGCCCGAACGCGGAACCCTGCACGACGGCGACGCCCTCGTTCTCAAGCAACTCGGTGACAAAATCCTCGTCATTGGCGATCACCTTGCCGGACGGCGAGGTCTTGCCGATGGTGCCGGCGCAGGACGGATAGACGTAAAACGCGCCCTCGGGCCGCGGGCATTCGATGCCCTTGGCCTGGTTCAGCATCGACACCGCCAGGTCGCGGCGCTCCTTGAACACCTTGTTGTGCACGGGGATGAAGTCCTGCGGACCGTTCAGCGCTTCCACTGACGCCCACTGCGCGATCGACGACGGGTTCGAGGTCGATTGCGACTGGATCGTCGCCATCGCCTTGATGAGGTCGGCAGGGCCGCCGGCATAGCCGATGCGCCAGCCGGTCATGCAATAGGCCTTCGAGACGCCGTTCACCGTCAGCGTGCGGTCGTACAGTTTCGGCTCGACCTGCGCGGGCGTTGCGAACTGGAAGTCGTCATAGACCAGGTGCTCGTACATGTCGTCGGTCATCACCCAGACATGCGGATGCTTCACCAGCACGTCGGTGATCGCCTTCAGCTCGGCGCGCGTATAGGCGGCGCCGGTCGGGTTCGACGGCGAGCACAGGATGATCCATTTGGTCTTCGGCGTGATCGCCTTTTCGAGATCGTCGGGCCGCAGCTTGAAGCCGCTCGACGCCGGGCACACCACCGGCACAGATTCGCCGCCGGCCAGCGCCACCATCTCGGGATAGCTGACCCAGTACGGCGCCGGGATGATCACCTCGTCGCCGGGATTGATCGTCGCCATCAGCGCGTTGTAGAGCACCTGCTTGCCGCCGGTGCCGACGATGATCTGGTTCGGCTTGTAGGTCAGGCCGTTCTCGCGCTGGAATTTCGCGATGATGGCTTCCTTCAGCTCGGGAATGCCGCCGACGTCGGTGTACTTGGTCTTACCGGCCTCGATGGCGTGGATCGCCGCCAGCTTGATGTTGGCGGGCGTGTCGAAATCCGGCTCGCCGGCGCCTAGGCCGATGACGTTGCGGCCCGCCGCTTTCAGCGCGCGCGCTTTATCCGTGACCGCGATCGTCGCGGACGGCTTCACACGGGCGAGCGAGGCGGACAGGAAGGGCATCATCATCTCCTGGCAAACGTCGTGAACACTGAAGTCCACGACTCTTTCTGATGGGATCGGTGCACCCTAGGACGCTGCGCGCTGCATCGCAAGAAGCTTGGCCGGATAAGGCCCAAACTTTAGGGAACGTTAAAGCGGGCTCGGTACGGTCGGAGCAATACGGCGCAATATTCGCAAAATTCCGCGGTAAAATGGCTCATATCTGGCAAGGCTTCCGATCTGGCTTGCGATCTGGCGAATGGCTGACGGCGTCGCGCATGCGCGCCTACTGCCTGATCCTGCTCGGCCTCTCGAGCCTGGTATTCGCCGGATGGATCGTGGCGTCCGACGGGCTGATCAGCCGCGACGGCCAGCCGATCGGCACCGATTTTTCCAACGTCTATGCGGCAGGTACACTGACCTGGCAGGGCCGCTCGGCGGAGGCCTACGCCCCCGCGCTCCAGCATGCGGCCGAGAAGGCGGTCTTCGACGGCCGCGAGGTGCCGTTCTATGGCTGGCACTATCCGCCGTTCTTCTTTGCGATTGCCGTCCTTGTCGCCGCCGTTCCCTACGCGTGGGGGCTGACGATCTGGCTGGTCGCAAGCTTTGCGGGCTACCTCGCCGCGATCCGCGCCATCCTGCCGCGCCAGGAAACACTGCTGGCCGCGGCCGCCTTCCCGGCCGTGTTCGTCAATATCGGCCACGGCCAGAATGGATTCCTCACCGCAGCGCTGCTTGGCGGCGCGCTGCATTGGCTCGATCGCCGGCCGTGGCTCGCGGGCGTGCTGATCGGCCTCCTGGCCTACAAGCCGCAATTCGGCGTCCTGATCCCGATCGCGCTTCTGGCCGGCGGGCGGTGGCGCACGATGGGTGCGGCGGCTGCCACCGTTGCAGCGCTGGTCGCTGTCAGCTTTGCGCTGCTCGGCAGCGGCATCTGGCATGCCTTCGCCGACTCGATGAATTTCACCCAGACGGTCGTGCTCGAACAGGGCGGCACCGGCTGGCAGAAGATCCAGTCGATCTTCTCAGGCGTCCGGGCATGGGGCGCGAGCGTGCCGGTCGCCTATGCGGCGCAGGCCACGTTGTTTGCGATGCTCGCCGCCAGTATCGCCTGGCTGTGGCGCAGCGATGCGGCCTTCGAACTCAAGGCCGCGGCGCTGGCGCTGGGCAGCCTGCTCGCGACGCCGTATGTGCTCGACTACGACTTCGTGGTGCTCGCGGTCGCGATCGCATTTTTCGCGCGGCACGGGCTGCGCCACGGTTTTCGCGATTTCGAAATCACCCTGCTTGCCGCGGCCTGGATCGTGCCGCTGCTGTCGCGCAGCGTCGCCGGGGCCACGTTGGTACCCCTCGGGCTATTCGTCGAGTTGGCCCTCTATGCCTTCGTCTTGCGACGCGCGGCGCTTGATCGCGCGAGCCATGCGGTCGGCGCGCACCGCGTCGCGCAAGCGTGATCTAATTGTTCCAACGTGTTGATAGAATCCTTCTGCAGTGGTGCAGTGCGGTAGCGGTTTTCGACTTTTTCCATTCCACAGGCCTTGCGACGCATTGATATCGGCATCATTGTTTAGCCGCGTTGCGGCGCGAAAGCCTTACGTGCACAGCGTGCGCGCTCCCCCTCGACCGAGGAAATTCTTTCGACGATGTACAAGCTCTATTCGATGCAGCGCTCCGGTAACAGCTACAAGGTCCGCCTTGCGCTGGCGCTGCTCAACGCACCGTATCAGGCAATCGAAGTCGACATCCTCCGTGGCGAAAGCCGCACGCCGGATTTTCTGGAGAAGAATCCCTCAGGACAGGTGCCGCTGCTGGAAGTCGCCGACGGACGCTACCTCGCCGAGTCCAACGCCATCCTCTGGTATGTCTGCGGCGGCACGTCGCTGGCCCCGGAGTCACGGGTCGAGCGCGCTGAAGCGCTGCAATGGATGTTCTTCGAGCAGCACGCGCTCGAGCCCAATATCGGCGCCGCCTATTTCTGGCTGTCGCTGGTCAAGGGCGGCCGTGACCTGCAGACGCACGCGCTGGAGGACTGGATGGAGCGTGGCTATGCCGCGCTTCAGGTGATGGAAAATCATCTCAAGACCCGCGCCTATTTCGCCGCGGGGCAACTGACGGTCGCCGATATCGCGCTGTACGGCTACACCCACGTCGCCGATCGCTGCGACTTTGACTTGGCGACCTTCCCCGCCATCCGCAGCTGGCTGCGGCGGGTCGAGCAGACCCCCGGTTTTGTCGCCATGGACTGGCAGCCGGCCGAGGTCGACGACCAGGCTGGCATCGCCGCTGGCGTATAACCGCCGCCAACCCGCGGCCGGCTTCCTCACTTTCGCGCGAGCACGCCGCCAAAGGTTAACAATAGCGGGTACGGCGTTAACCTTTGCCCTGATTCCGCCATTTTCAGCTTTAGGTCGCCGTAATGTTGCCGGTGATCGTTGCAAGATGTTCCTGACGTCGTGAGTCGCCGGGTGATTCGCCACCCGCGTTACAAGGATCAGAAGATGATGCGGTCGCCTGGCACGGCCGGCTTCGGAAGCCGTCGTGCGCACATTGCTTCTTCCCGATTGGCTGGTGCCATCGCCACTTCGATTGCGATCGGCACTCTGTCGCTTTGCCTCGTGGTCACCTTGACGGTGCTATCGATCAAGGCCACCGCCGCGATGCCCATGCCATAATGGCTGCGGCTTTTTTGTTTGCATCATTTGCGAACACGCGATGACTTGCATCGCGATCGGACGAGCATGAAGACACCTGTCGGTCTCGTGACCGCCGCCCTGGCGGCCGCGACATTGCTTGCCGCCTCATTCCTGATCGCCACCGGCACGCGTGGCGGAGCGCCAGCGTTCGGCTCGTCGGCGGGCGAACTCGAAGTTCGCACCGTCGCAAGGGGCCTCGCCAATCCGTGGGCGCTGGCTTTCCTGCCCGACGGCACGATGCTGGTGACCGAGCGTCCGGGCCGCATGCGCATCGTAACAAGCGAAGGACAGGTTTCGCCGCCACTCAAGGGCGTGCCAGAGGTGTGGGCGTCGGGCCAGGGCGGCCTGCTCGATGTCGCCACTGATAAATCCTACGCGCAGAACAAGACCGTCTATTTCTGTTTTGCCGAGCGGACCGGCAGCGGTGGACGCACCGCGGTCGCGCGCGCCAAACTCGACAGCGGCAGAGGACAGCTTGACGAGGTCAAGATCATCTTCCGCCAGCAGGGGCCGCTGTCATCGGGCAATCATTACGGCTGCCGCATCGCACAGACCGACGACGGCAATCTGTTCGTCACGCTGGGCGAACATTTCGCCGCCCGCGATCACGCGCAAACTCTCGATAATCATCTCGGCAAGGTGATCCGGATCGCGCCTGATGGTTCGGTGCCCGCAGGCAACCCGTTCGCAGGCCGCGCCGACGCAAAGCCGGAGATCTGGAGCTACGGCCATCGCAACCCACAGAGCCTTGCGATTCATCCCACAACAGGCGAACTTTGGGAAATCGAGCACGGCCCGCGCGGCGGCGACGAGGTCAACCTGATCGGCAAGGGCAAGAATTACGGCTGGCCGGTGATCGGCTACGGCATCGATTACTCCGGCGCCAAAATCCACGATACGACGGCCAAAGACGGCATGGAGCAGCCGCTGAAATACTGGGTGCCGTCGATCGCGCCGTCAGGCATGGCCTTCTACACCGGAAAGCTGTTTCCGAAATGGAACGGGAGCCTGTTCACCGGCGCGCTGCGCGGCGAGATGCTGGTGCGGCTGACGCTGAACGGCAACGCCGTGACGGCGGAGGAACGCCTGCTGGAAAACCTGCACGAGCGTATCAGGGACGTCCGCCAGGGGCCGGACGGCGCGCTGTGGCTGCTGACCGACAGTTCGAACGGACGCGTCTTGCGGGTGGCGCCGGCCGCGAAGTGATCGCGGCGCCCGTTACCGTCATCGCCGGTCGGAACCAGAGCGTTTTCGAGCGAAGTGGGCACCGGTTCGCGTCAAGAAAACGCGTCAAAACAAGAATCTAGAGCCCGGTTCTGATGCAATCAGAACCGAAACTCACCCCCATTTGTGGAAAATCAAAAACGCGCCAACGGCGATGAAGAGAAAACCGAGCGCGTGATTCCAGCCCAGCGGCTCCTTCAGGTACAACACCGAGAAGGCGGCGAACACCACCAGCGTGATCACCTCCTGCATGGTCTTGAGCTGCGCCGCCGAATAGACCGCGCTGCCCCAGCGGTTGGCCGGCACCGCCAGCCAGTATTCGAAGAAGGCAATCCCCCAGCTCGCCAGCACGACCACCGGCAGCGCGTTTTCCTTGAATTTCAGATGGCCGTACCAGGCAAAGGTCATGAAGACGTTGGAGGCAAACAGCATCAGTATTGGCAGCAGCGTCGGGGAAAGCGTGGGCATCGATGTCCTCTTGCAAAATGTCGTGCGGCTCAATCGTCGGGGTCGGTACCCCGTTCCCACCTTCGATAGCATTTGATCTAAAAAATGCGAAAGCCCGCCGCATCCCCGCAACACACTCTTAAGACTGGCGGCAGAAAGGCGTGCACAATCGCAACAATCAGGCATGCTCGCGCCTTATTCCCGGCAAGTGGCGAGAACGGGCATGCAGTTAAACTGGCGCATAATCTCCGGTCCGACTCTGACGACAGCGACGGCGCTGCTCGCCTTCCTGGTCGACCGCCAGTTCTTTCCGATCCCCAATCCCGCGCCGCTGTTCGTCTGCGTCGTAGCCCTGGTCGCGTCCGTCAGCGGCATCGTCTCCGGCCTGGCCAGCGCCGTCATTGCGGTGACGGCATCCGCGCTGTTCTTCCTCAACCACCGCGCCGCGCCGGGTTACGACCCGTCGGACCTGGCGCGCATGCTGCTGCTGGCGGCGACCGCCGGCGGCACCGCGCTCATCACCGGCCTGTTGCGACAGAAGTGGGTCGATGCGTTCGCGTGGGAGAAGAAGCATCATACCACCGCCGCCCGGCTGTCGGCCGCGCTCGATCACGTCGGCATCGGCATCGTGCTGCTCGATTCCGATACCCGCGCCGAATTCATCAACCGCGCCTTCCGCGATTATTTCGGGCTATCCGACGAGCAGGCCGACAGCAAGCCGCCCTTCATCGCGCTGATGTATCACGGCCGCGACACCGGCGCCTGGCAACTGCCGGAGGACGAGCTGAACGCGTTCATCGCCAAGCGCACCGAAATGATCCGGACCGGCGATTCCACACCGCTCAACATCAATCTCGCCGACGGACAGGTGCTGCGCTTCATCTGCACGGCGCTGCCCGACGGCGGGCGCATGCTGAGCTATACGCCGGTCACCGACCTCGTTCGCCACAACGACGATCCCGACAGCAGCGACTATGTTCGCGCGCTGCGCGGCAGCGATCGCAGTCTCGCCCAGCATCTCGGCGCCGCGGAATAGCGGCGCGCTTTCTTCAACCTCGCCCCGCTTGCGGGGAGAGGTCGCCGCGCCCTTGCGCGGCGGGTGAGGGGGTACAAGTCGATCGATAGGGATCAACTCGCGGAAGCAGCCCCTCACCCCAACCCTCTCCCCGTAAAGAACGGGGAGAGGGAGAAGAACGGCTCCGCCGCGAAGTTGATGGCTACTGGGTGCGCCTGTAGTAATGAGCAGACACTCCATTGCGCGTCCCTGACGCAGCCCCGCCACAACAACGGAAATCACGCATGTCCGGCGACCTCACCATCCGCTTCGTCACCCGTCAGGACTACGCGCAATGGCTTCCGCTGTGGGACGGCTACAACGCCTTCTACGGCCGCTCCGGCGCGACCGCGCTGGCGCCGGAGATCACGGCGATGACATGGGCGCGCTTCTTCGATGCCTACGAACCGGTGCACGCGCTGGTCGCCGAGCGTGGCGGCGAACTGCTTGGGCTGACGCATTATTTGTTTCACCGATCCACGACGATGATCGAACCGAACTGCTATCTGCAGGATCTGTTCACGAACGCCCCCGCGCGCGTCAAGGGCATCGGCCGCGCCCTCATCAACGGCGTGTACGAACAGGCGAAGCTTGCGGGCGCATCGCGCGTCTATTGGCAGACGCATGAGACCAACCACACCGCGATGCAGCTTTACGACAAGGTGGCGGAGCGTTCCGGATTCGTCGTCTACCGCAAGCTGTTTTGACACGGTTTCGTGAAGGCGGCCGCGCCGGGCCGCCTGTGGATAAGTCTGGATGTCACCGCCGCGTAACAAAGCACGGATAGGTTGCGCCTGCGCCTGATCAGGCCCCCCGTCTCAGATCACGCGCGCCCCAAGCGGCCCCCGTCAGTCGCCGCGTCTGACCGGGGCCGCATCCTTTTGTGCCGCATGGCTGCCAAGCGTGGTGGCCGCTAGCCCCGCTGCTTGCCGGGCGAAGTGGCGCGGGCCACAATGCCGATCCCTCCCCCGTGCTTTCCACAGGATCGATCCATGCAAATTCGCAATCTCGGCGGCTCCGGCCTGCGCGTTTCCGCCGTCGGCCTCGGCTGCAACAATTTTGGCCAGCGCACCGATCTGGAAACCTCGCGCAAGGTGATCCACAAGGCGATCGACCTCGGCATCACCCTGTTCGACACCGCCGACATCTATGCCGGCATGGGCGGCTCCGAGACCGTGCTCGGCACCGTGCTCGGCGACCGCCGCAAGGACATCGTGCTGGCGACGAAATATTCGAAACCCATGAGCAACGACGGCACCAAGCAGGGCGCCTCGCGCCGCTACATCATGTCCGCCGTTGAAGCCAGCCTGACGCGGCTGAAGACCGACTACATCGATCTCTACCAGCAGCACGATTACGATCCCCTGACGCCGATGGAAGAGACGCTGCGCGCGCTCGACGATCTCGTCCGCCAGGGCAAGGTTCGCTACATCGGCAATTCGAATTTTCCGGCCTGGCGCATCGCCGAAGCGGAACTGCTGGCGCGGCAGATGAATGTCAGCCGCTTCGTCTCCTGCCAGGACGAATACAGTCTCGTCGTACGCGGCATCGAAAAGGACCTGCTGCCGGCCGCAACGGAATACACACTCGGGCTGCTGCCGTTCTTCCCGCTGGCGAGCGGCCTCCTCACCGGCAAATACAAGCGCGGCGCCGCCGCCCCCGACGACACCCGCTTCGCCAAGGCCCCGGCGCTGAAGGACCGCTACGTCACGGCGCGCAATGAAGACATCGTCGAAAAGCTGCAGGCGTTCGCGCAGGCCCGCGGCCACAGCATGCTGGAGCTGGCGTTCTCCTGGCTCGCGTCACGTCCGCAGGTATCGAGCGTCATCGCCGGCGCCACCCGCGTCGAACAGGTCGAGCAGAACGTGAAGGCGATCGGATGGACGCTGAGCGCGGAGGAGATCGCGGAGGTAGATGGGATTACGACGTAGCAGGAACCGCTCTCTCGCTCCCTCTCCCCGTCCTTCACGGGGAGAGGGTCGGGGTGAGGGGCTCTCTCGGTGAGCGTACGTCTATCGACAGACCTGTACCCCCTCACCCGGATTGCTTCGCAATCCGACCTCTCCCCGCAAGCGGGGCGAGGTTGGAAGCCGCGGCGAGATTTTACGTCGATAGCTCGATTTGAATCGTGGTGAGAACGCCTTCGGTATTTCCAAGCACGTCGTTATTCCAAAACCGAAGCACTCTGTAGCCTTCTTCCGCCAAGCGGCGATCGCGTATCGTATCGGCGGTCGACTCATTGTGCTGGCCGCCATCCACTTCAATAACCAGTCGCCTTTCTCGGCAAACAAAGTCGCAGATTTAACCAAGTATCGGTTGCTGCCGTACGAACTTGTGCCCGTCGATCTGCCGATTGCGAATCCGATTCCAGAGGACCGTTTCCGCATCCGTTTGATTGGCGCGCAGCCGTCTTGCGATTCGGACGGTCTTTTCGTTGCGGCCACGCATTGCCTTGCCCCTCACCCGCCGCGCAAGTGCGCGGCGCCCTCTCCCCGCAAAAGGGCGGGGAGAGGTTGAGAACCTACCCCACCAGCCCCTGCATCGACTTCACCGCACCGCTGTCCGGAAACACGCTCTCCGCCAGCACCTTCTCCGCCAGCCCGAACTGGTCCTTCAGCACCCCCTTCATCACGGCGCGCAGATCGGCGGTCGGCGCGAGGTCGCGGCCTTGATAGAGATTGGCGGGCTTCAGTCCGGGCCAGTCCGCGATCACGCGGCCGCCTTTCACCGCGCCGCCAGCGAGCAATGCGATAGTGCCGGTGCCGTGGTCGGTGCCCTGCGTGCCGTTGATGCGCGCGGTGCGGCCGAATTCGGTGGCGACCACGATCACGGTGTCGCGCCAGCGCGGGCCCAACCCGGTTTCGAATTCCGCCAGCGCGCCGTCGAGACCGCCGAGCAATTGCGCCAGCCGCCCGACCGGTCCGCCTTCATTGGCATGGGTATCCCAGCCGTCGAAGGCGAGCGCGCCGATCCGCGGGCCATCATCAGCCGCCATCAGTTTTGCCGCGCCGCGCGCCACCAGCCGCATCGCGGCCACGCCATTGGTGCCGGGCTTCGGCTTCATGTCGTCGCCTTGCGCGGCCTTGTCGAGCGCAAGCCCCTGCTTCAGCGCGCTGGCCAACGCGGGATCGCGATGTTGATAGAGTTCGACGAGCCGCATCGCGGTATCTTCCGCGGCCTGCGGCAGCGCGACCGGTGCCCAGCCGACGGTGGGCGCCGCGCCGCGCAGCACCAGCGGCGTGGTCGGACCGACCGCCAGCGCGCTCGTCACCCGCTCGCCCTTCGGCAGGCCTTCCAGCGCGCGATTGAGCCAGCCGGACTGTACCCGGCCCGGCCCGGCAAAGCCGCTTTCGAGCACGTCCTGCCCGTCGAAATGCGACCGGTCGCGATACGACGTCGCCACCGCGTGAATCACCGCCGCCTTCTTGTCGCGATACATCCGCGCAAATTCCGGCATCGCCGGATGCAGCGCAAAGAACGAGTCCAGCGGCAACGCCGCGTTCGGTCCGCTCGACGACAACGCGATCGCACCATGCAGGCCGGCATAATCAGGATCGCCAATCGGCGCGACAGTCGCAAGCCCGTCCAGCGCGCCGCGCAGGATGACGACTACCAGCCGCGGATCGCGGCCGTCGGCGGCGCGTGCGAATTTCGGCAAGTAGGCCCACGCCGCAAAGGAAGCGCCGCCGAGCAACAGGCCACGCCGCGAAACGAGCGATGATCTCAGGCCTTCGCAGCAGTCACTCATCGTTTCCATGGCGCTATCTCCTCTGGAATTCCGGCGACATCAGCAACAGCGCCAGCGCCTGCTGCCGCGATTCCGCGCGCTCGATGGTTTTGCGCGTTTCGACCGATGCCGCATCGGCGGCCGCGAGTTCGAGCAGGTCGCGCGGATCGACGCCGTCGGCGAGCCGGGAGGCGATCTGCGCGGAAATATCCAGCCGCAGCTTGATGCCTTCCGGCGCGGCCCAGGCCGCGTTGCTATCGGCAAAACCGTTCGGCCCGGCGGGCGCCCACAGCGGCTGGCCCAGCGTGTTGAGAGCGCCGAGATAGCGGCCGGGATCGTTCGGTATCTGCGCCATCAGTCGGCCCGACGCCACCAGGAATTCGTAAGGCGAGCGCATCTTTGCGAGCGGCGCTTTCCAGGCGTCATCGGAATCCACGAGCGCCATCGCCAGCGCCCTTAGGTCGCCGTCCGTTCGCGCAAAGACATCGGCGAGCCGCGCCACCAGGGCCGGTGGCGGATCGTCGGCCACAAAATGCCGGGCGAACTTTGCCGCGATGAATTTTGTCGTCGACGGATGGCGCGCGAGATCCGCCAGCACCGCTTCACCCTGCGTCACGTCCGACGCGCCATAAATCTTCCCCATCACCCGCTGCGCGCCCGGCTGATGCGCATTGGCGTTGAACACGAAGGTGCCGGGCGCCCCCAACTGGCCGAGCCTGCCCGCATAGGTCCAGCCCGTGATGACGTTCGCCAGCGACGTCACGTCGTCCTGCGAATAGCCGCCACCGACGCCGAGCGTATGCAGTTCGAGAATTTCGCGGGCGAGATTTTCGTTCAGGCCGCGGTTGCGGTTTTTCCCGGCGCGCGAATCCGGACCCAGCGATTGCTGGTTGTCGAGAAAAAACAGCATCGCCGGATGCTGCTCCACCGCCTTCAGCATGTCGGCAAAACGCCCGAGCACATAGGGGCGGATCGCCTCGCGCTCGAACGAGCCGGCCCACATCCGCGCTGGCCCGCCCTTGTTGGCGGAGATGCAGAAATGATTGGACCAGAACACGACGAGCCGCTCGGTGAATCCGCAGTCGGCGATGACAGCTCGCTGCAGCCGCGCCAGCGCCTCGGCGCGAAAGGTTTTCTGGATGATGTTGAGCGGCGCCGGCGGCGGTTTTGGCGCGCTGGGCCGCATCGCTTCAGTGGGCGCTATCGCGGCATCGCGATTTTCCGGCGGCTTCGCCGGTTCCGCCGGTGGTTCTTTGGGCGCCATGTCCATGGCGATGCTGTTGAGCGAAAGGTTCCGCCGCTGCGCTTTCGCATCCGGCGGCGATTGTCCTTCGGTCGCGGGCGCGGGCGCGGGCGCTTGTTTGGCGGCTGCGTCGCGGGCCTGCTGAATCTCGAACTGATAATCGAACACCGCCTTGCCGAGCGCCGCTGTCGACTGCAATCCCGGCACTTCGAGCAGCACGCCATTGGGACGGGCGAGTTCAGCCTTGACGAAGCCGCGCGGATCGGAGGCCGCATTGAGAAAATCGCCGGACGCCCCGCCACGCGCGCCCAGTCCGAAGCGATTGAGCGCAACAAGGGCAGCTTGCGAATCGCGGGCCATCGGATTTCCCTTGGATCTTTCGCGGGCGTATAATAGCCGCCGAGTATAACGTGCTTCGATGTGAACCCGGGATTAATTCCGCGTCAGGATGCGGCCTCATGATGGCAAATCGTCTGGAAAACCAACCCTCGCGCCGCCTCGCCTGCGCCAGATGCGGCACTGAATTCAGTTGCAGCCTGTCAGGGCAGTGCTGGTGTTCCGACGGGGCGTTCCGGCTGCCGATGCCCACGGACGGCAGCGATTGTCTCTGTCCGAACTGTTTGCGCAAACGCGCAGAACAGCACGCGGGCGCAGGTGCGACGTGAGCGGGAGATGGAATGTCAGCGCCGTCCTGCTCGATATGGACGGCACGCTGCTCGACACCGAGCGGGTCTATTTCGACAGCCTGGTCGCGGCGCTGAAGACGCACGGCTACACCGACGACACCATGACGCTGTGCCAGGCGATGGTCGGCCTCCCCGGTCCGGATTGCGAGGCCATGCTGCACGCGCGCTATGGCGAGAGCTTTCCGCTTGCGGAGATCAGCAGGGCATTCATCACCAATCGGGATGAAATTCTCGGCGCCGGCCTGCCGCTGAAAAGCGGCGCGGTGGAACTGCTGGATGCGCTGCAGGCGGCGGAATGTCCGATGGCGATCGTGACCTCCTCGTCGCTGCGCACGGCGGACGCGCATCTACAACTTGCCGGCATTCGCCACCGTTTTGAGACGATCCTGACCCGCGACGACGTTGTCCGTGGCAAGCCGAGCCCCGATCTCTATCTTCTGGCCGCGGCGCGGTTCAGCCTGAAGCCGGAAGCTTGCGTAGCGGTGGAGGATTCCAATCACGGCGTGACCGCTGCCCACGCCGCCGGTGCGATTACGATCATGGTGCCGGACATGGTGACGCCGACCGACGAGTCGCGCGCGCGATGCGCGGCTATCGTGCCCGACCTCGGCGCGGTGCTCGAGATGCTGCGCGAGCGCGGCGGGTTTGATCGCCGTTCGTTCCAGCCGTCATTGCGAGCGAAGCGAAGCAATCCATAGCGCCACAAGCGGAGGCATGGATTGCTTCGCTTCGCTCGCAATGACGGAGGAACCGATTATCGCGTTCGTCGCTTCCTCCGCACTGGAAGCGCCGCCTCGATCAACGCATGCGCCGCCTCGCCCGCTGTCTCCATATAGGAGGGATCGCGATGCAGCAGCACGACGGCGAACGAGCCATCGAGCAGCAGCAGTATCTGGCGCGCGAGCTGCGCCGCCTGCGCTATCCCGGCCATCTCGAAGGTCGTGCGCAGCCATTCCTCGAACTTCTTCTTGTGCGCGGCGCCGATTTTCATCGCGGGGTGGCCGGGCATGTTGGCGAGTTCGGCCGATGTCCGCAGAAAACCGCAGCCCTTCCACTTCGGATGTCGCGCCGAGCGGGCAAGGTTGCGAAAAATGCGCTCAACCTGGGCCGGCAGCCCGTCGTCGGCCTCCGCGAACCATTGCCTGAACAGCGCAAGGTTGGGCTGATCGCGGCCGGCAAGATACGCCGCGACGAGTTCGTCCTTGCTCTTGAAATGATAATACAGCGTTCGCTTGGTGACGCCGGCCTTGGCCGCCACCGCGTCGACGCTGACGCCCCTGATGCCGTCATTGTAGAACAGTGTATTCGCCGCCGAGATGATGCGTTCGCGTGTCGGGATCGCAGATCGTGCCATATCAGCTATGTATACCGACCAGTGAATATACACAATTCGAACGGTCTTCTACGATGCACGCAACACAACGCTTGCGGAGAACCGACGGGATGCCCGACTCCATTCTGCTTGAAATCAATGACGGGATCGCGCTGGTCACGCTCAACCGGCCCGATAAGCTGAACGCTCTGAACTACGAGCTGATCGACCGTCTGATGGCGACGCTGGATGCGATCGAGACGGATGACGGCGTGCGCGCCGTGATCCTGACCGGCGCCGGTGAACGCGCGTTCTCCGCGGGCGCCGATATCCGCGAATTCTCCATCAGCGTCGGGCGCGGGCGCGATACGGCCATCCGCGACTTCGTCCGGCGAGGCCAGGCCATGACCGCGCGGCTCGAAGCCTTCAGGAAACCGGTGATCGCCGCCGTCAACGGCCTGGCGTTCGGCGGCGGATGCGAGATTACCGAGGCCGTCCATCTGGCCATCGCCAGCGAGCGTGCGCAATTTGCAAAACCGGAAATCAATCTGGGCATGCCGCCGACCTTCGGCGGAACGCAGCGGCTGCCGCGGCTCGCCGGGCGCAAGCGCGCGCTCGAACTATTGTTGACTGGCGATCCCTTCACAGCGGAGCGGGCGCGGGAGATCGGGCTGGTCAACAGCATCGTGCCCCACGAGAGCCTGCTGCCTGCCGCGCGCGAACTCGCCGGCCGCATCATCAGGCATTCGCCCCTCGCGGTCGGCGGCATCATCACCGCGGTGACGCGCGGATTGAACATGGCGATTGCCGAAGGGCTTCAGGTCGAAAGCGAGCAATTCGCCGCTTTGGTGCCGACCCGCGACCTCGCCGAAGGCATCAATGCGTGGATTGAACGCCGACCGCCGCACTATCTCGGCTGCTGACACCGGGCGGAATATTCGTCGCAATCACTGTCCGCATGTCACCGGCAAGTTCACGGTAACGCTGGCCAAGCCGCAAATACAGGTCCCGCTTCGCCCTGTCCGCCGCCTGCCTGCTGATCACATCGCACTCGGCGGCGAGAGATTCAAATCGCTCCAGCTTGGCTTCAAATTCGGTCATGACGCGCTTCCCTGAACGGCCACCAAACCGATGAGCTTACGCCCCGGTTTTACGTCAGAGCTAACATCGTTATCGAACAAAACTAATTTACAGCCTCGGCGACAGCGACGGTGGAAGCGCAATCACTGACTGCGGGATTGCTTCGGCGGGGCTCGAGGGGAACCGCCCTCCGACGTCCTTTGAATGACGAAAGTACTAGGCCACCCACCCGGCAATACCTCTAAAAAGCTATTGAATTCCTGTTCTACGGTCGGTTAGGCTTTGGCTTTATTACCAAATTTTGGAAGTGACTGAATTTTAGAGTGCCAGTCAGTAGCGTTAGTAGAGGCGTTTATTGCAATGCGCCACCCGATCGAGACCGCCCCGAAAGATGGTAAGGCCGTAATCCTGGAGCATGATCCGTCCGGGACGTACGACGTTGCTCAATGGTCGGCTGACGCAGGTAGCTGGGTCACTGAGAATGGTGAGCCGAGCAAGATCACGCCGACGCATTGGCGTGCCATGCCGGGCGAAGCCGATCCCTCGCGCGATACCACTCACACGTCCCGACGATGGCCGGCCTCTTCGCGCGCCCGGTGGCTGATCGCGGCCTCCGGAATCGCGCTGATCGGCGCAGTGGTCCTGCGTGATCAAATCGGCTTCGAGCCGAAGGCGCCGTCGGTCGGCGAGCACTCACCGACGACTGTCTCGCTGGCTCGTCCACAGCATGCCGAGGCCGAACAAGGTAATGCCCGTGCCGCGACAGACCTCGTGCAGACAAAGCAGGCCGAAGTCGCTGACGTCCAGTTGCAGGATGCGGCGGCGAGTCGCGCACGCGCGCTCGAGCAGGAGCGGCAGCAGACGACCGCCCTCGCGCAGGAGGCCGCGACCATCCGGCAGGAACCGGCTGCAGGCGACGCCGACGTTCGTCGCACCCTCGACGAGGAGCGTGCACGCAGCACTGGATTGAAAGGCGAGCTAGCCGCCGCGCAGCACGACAGCGAGTTGCAAGCAGCACAGTTGCGCAACGCGATCGAGGAAATCAGGCAACTCAAGCAGGCCACAGCCAGCACCGCGGAAGCACTTGAACAGGAGCGACGGAAAGCGGACGTCCAGGCCCAGGAGACCGCTGCGGCGAAACAGGAATTGGTCACAAGCGCGGTGAAATATCGCCAGTCCCTCGACGAGGAATACGCACGGCAGGCCCTCCAGTGGAGCGAACTTGCGGTTGCGCAGCGCGAAACGGAGAGCAACGCGGCGCAACTTCGCAAGGCAAAGGAAGAAATCGGACAGCTCAGGCAGACGGTCGCCGGGGATCGCGGACAAGACCTTCAGCGGGAACGGGGAAAGTCGGCCGCCCTCGCAGAGGACGCCGCGGCGGCGCGACAGGAACTGGCCGCGAGCGCGGCGAAACATCGCCAGACGCTCGATGACGAGCGCACGCGCAGTGCCGCAGTGGCCACAGAACTCGCCGCAGCACGACGCGAGAACGAGACGAAAACAACACAATTGCGCAAGGCCATCGAAGACATGGCGGAATTTGCGCAGACGACGGAACGCACGGTGGCCGACCTCCGGCAGTCTCTCCAGCAGGAGCGCGACCGCGCCGAGGCGATGGCGCGCGAGATCGAATCCGCGCAACGCACCATAACGATGAGTGTCAGCCCGACGAAAAATGTCAGCCCGGAAGCCCAGCCTCGCAGTATCGGCAAACCGGCAGTCATGATCGACGCCGTCGCAACGGCGCCGCCGCCGGCCACGGAAGCACAGGAAAGCCAGGAGGCGGCGAGATTGATCGCGCGCGCCCGCGCACTGCTCGGTCAGGGAAATATCGGCGCGGCGCGGATCGTGCTTGAGCGCGCGGTCGAAGCCGGAAGCGCACGGGCCAGCTTCACGCTGGCCGAGACATATGATCCCGCAATCCTTTCAACATGGGGAACATACGGCACGCGTGGCGATGCGACGAAGGCACGCGAGCTCTATGCAAAAGCTGATGCCGGCGGAATTCAGGATGCGAAGGATCGATTGCAACGACTGAATCGCTGAAAGGATGATTTCTCGATACTCGGCCAAGGGCCGGCGGCGCGATTGCCTATGGCTGCCTGGCAAAGTTTTTATCAAGGTATGTTTATCAAGAGGATAGTGTAAATGAGTAACATTTTCAGATCGCGCGTTCTTCTCGCGCTTGCCGTTCTGGCGTCAGCCATGCTGATGCTTCAGCCCACCGCTTCCCAGGCACAAGGCGTCCGCAAGACACAGGCCGCCCAGTCCCCTGGCACCGATAAAGACAAGATGAACGCGTGGACGGTCGGCCTCGCCGGCGGTTTGCTCGAGGGCGCGCCGCTTCGCCTTGCGGCGGAAATCGCGCGCGTCGTCGACGACGGACCGAATCTGCATGTCCTGCCGATCGTCACCCGGGGCGCCACGGAAAACCTGAACTCGCTGCTGTATTTGCGCGGCGTCGATACGGCGATCATCAATTCCGACGCACTCGAAGAGTACAAGGTCCAGGTACCGGAGATCCAGCGCCGCATCACCTACCTGCTCAGTCTCTTTCCCTCGGAACTGCACATCTTCGTAAGGCCCGAAATCCAGAGCCTCCAGGATCTGGCCGGCAAGAAAGTGAATTTCAATACGCAGGGAACGGCTGCCGCTTATTCCGGGCCACTGATCTTCAGCCGCCTTGGCATCAATTCGGAAAACATGTTCATTCCCCATCAGCTCGCGCTGGAGCAGATGCGCAAGGGCGAGATCGCGGCCGTCGTCTTCATTACTTCAAAGCCGGTCGACGCCTTCGTGCGCGGGCGCTGGGACGCCGGCTACAAATTTCTCCCCGTCAAGTACGACAGCAAATTCGAGGACTACTATCTTCCCGCGGTGCTCGAGCCATCCGAATATCCCGGCCTGATCAAGCCGGACGAGCGCGTGGCAACGATCGCGGTACCGACTGTCCTGGTCGCGTTCAATTGGCCGGTGAACAGCAACCGCTATCAGCGTG
>Ga0307499_10000044_pt1 | contig 38972 bp, 55 predicted proteins | sample 13_S_MG_FD_201363 | JGI IMG/M metagenome (GOLD analysis project Ga0307499, IMG submission 201363) | Soil microbial communities from Populus trichocarpa stands in riparian zone in the Pacific Northwest, United States - 13_S | ecosystem: Environmental > Terrestrial > Soil > Riparian zone > Trees... | reverse complement strand
GTCTAGAAGGGAATAGCCAATAGTTTCAACATACCCCCGGTCTCATCCATCAGCACTGTCTTTGCCATGCCAATGATGATTTAGGTCTAAGGGTACACCATCCCTATCATATCCCACAACACCACCTCGTTTCTCGTGGCTCTGCTTTACCACGTTATGGTGTCTGGTGCATAGGGATTGCAGATTGGTGGTATCCCAGAACAACACCACATCCTCACGATGGGGGATGATGTGATCCACCACCTGTGCCGATGACCGCTTACCGAGATCCCAGCACATCTTGCACATGGGGTGCATGGTGAGGTGGTATGCACGCATACGTTGCCACCTCGATGTGCTGTGCAGCTTACCCACCGTGGCATAGCCTGAGGATCTCGTTAGGATCCTCCACCACATGGATAGCCTCACCTGACATCATCACTATCTCGGTAGCAGGCACCACATCATCGTCATCCGTACCCGATAGGCTAACCCGCTTCATGCTGACTATGTGAAGCGGGTTAAGATAGATCTCATCATCATAATCTAACTCATCTTTAACGACGTTCGTTAGTGTGATCATTTACGCACCATATCGATAGCGGTTATCACATCGGCCACGGTCTCTTTCACGTAATCCGTCTTAGCTTCCACATTGGGTTCAACACCCAACACGAGCGCATCATAAACTATTACCGTTTTCCCTTCCCAACGATGAACCAGATAGATGCGCTCGGCGTTAACCCAAAACTCATGGCCATCTATATCGGTCAGCTTAATCATCTCAACCTCATTGAACAGAATGTTTCACAGGCGACAGCGTGACATTTCGTGCGTGACGTCCACAGCGTGGCGTGACATGGGGACGACGCAGTACGTCTCCCCAATGTCACGCACACTGTCACGCTCTTTTGTGACATGAAATTAGGGATGTCACGCTGATGTCACGCCGATGTCACGCCAATTGTTTCACGGAACCAGATATCTTGATAGAACCTATAACGCTTGCTCGATAGCATTTTGTCCTTAAGTCGCTCCCATGCCTTACGCTTCGTAGCTAGATTTTCGGATGGATAAATGAGATCGAACTGCATACGCAATTCCAAAGCGGGCAAGCCGTCGCTTGGTTTTCCAGCGTTCCTTGCTATGCATATGTCATAGGCTTTATCAAAGAATTCGGATTTATCAGGTTTACGCCTATGGGCCATTGGATCGACTTCACCCTCACCCATACGATAGAAACATGTCGTCCTGACATCCCCATATTGGTTGATGCCTAAGCCGATAATCTCAAGAACCACGTTAGAAATTGGTCCGGTTGTGTCATTGCGCGATTTGTCGATGGCTAGAAATCGGTTCTCGGTTTTGCCCGTGACGTGATCGTGGACGCCGCCGCAGATGACGACATAATCAGCCGCAGCGTAAAATGCGCTACTCCCGCGCATGCCTTGCGTGTCGTCTTTGCCGACATGATGCACCGCGACCATGATCGCATCCACCGTGACAGCCATGTCACGCATGTAGCCGCAAACCTTCTGAGCCTCGGCGCTGGCGCCCTCATCTTCCATTCCGAAGGCTGCAAGCATGGTGTCGAGCACGACGGCGCCGACCCTCACGCCGTAGACCAAGCGCAGGTGCTCGGCTGCGCGCATCAAGGCGCCCTGCATAGCGGCCCTGTCCGCCTCGATCGACAAATTGCCGCAGCTTGGCACGACGACAATGGGTAAGCTGTTCGTGGCGCCCATGGCCTGTGCGGCGGCAAAGAGCCGTGCTCGCATGCCGCCCGCGCCCTCGGCCGCAATAATGATGGTGCCCACGCGCTCGCGCACCGGATGCCCGAAGAACGTTGTGCCCACGCCGATGCCGAGAGCAACAGCCATGGCCGCAACATAGAAGCTCTTACCCATGCCGGATTTACCAGCCACGAAGGCCAGCGAGCCCGGTGCGGCCGGCAACAGGCGGCGGATGAGTTCGGGTTCCTCCGGCGGCAATGTGCCGTCATAGGTCCAAAACTCAACCGGCGCAGCATACCCAGCCGCAACCGCAGGGGCACCAGAAGCCAAAGGGGCTGTGCCCATCAGCTGGGCGGCCCTCCCGGCGTCGAGGTCGGGAAGCTCGACGTTCCATCCATCGTCAAGCGCCTTGTCGAGTTGGCGCACAAAAGCTTTGTCCCCATCGTCGCGGATATAGCCATTCACCTCGCAGGCCGAGCGCATCTCGCCTTCTAACCATGCCTCGGTAATGAACGCCTCGCGTACCCACGGGGCGAGCGCATACACCGCGCCGTTCAATGCATCCTGCCTGGAGCCCGCAGGAGCCTCACGGACGGCCGCAACCTTCTCCCGCAACTTGGGCAGCACATACATCTCGTATCGGCGCCGCTCGCCGTCCGGTAAGCGCGTCGCCAGCCCTTTGCCGCGCTCCACCCGATGCTTTGTCAATCCGAGATCGGCGAGCTTGCTCTCGATGGCATTGACCACGGCTTGCGACAACGCCGGCGGCAAGCGGGCGTCGAGCGGCGTTGGGCACATAAAGCCCCATTCGGGCATACCCACCCATTCATATTGCATTCCATCGGGATGGATGCTCGGCGGTAACACTGTTTGGCGGCCCTCGGCGAGCACCTCCACCAGCATCGTCTTGCTGAAACGATCGATGAACGTGCGCGTCCGCAATACCGGATCCGTAGGATGGACGCTGTAGACCAAGGTGAAGCCCCGCGCGCCGCGCTTAATGTGCGGCGTCACAGGTACGATGTCGCGGATGGCATCCCACACCCGCACGTCGTCCACATCGATGCACGGCCTGTCACGCGTGAGCATGCCGACATTGGCCCCTGGATACTCGGCATCCCAGGCCGCGAGCAGCACGCCGCTATATCGCAGCGGCCGGCGCTCGACGGGCAACGCCATCTCGTCTTTGCCCGGCGGCCCGGCGAGGTAATCGGTGTATGTTGTAAATACAGGCTTTTTGCCCATCAGCAATACAGGGCACAGGCCAATGGATATGAGATATTGCGCCGTGGGAAGGAATTGACTATTGTGTGGGGGCATGGCAGGCATAGTCATCAGTTTATCTCTCTGTTGCTCGCAATAAACCCCGGCGCCTCATCCGCGACCGGGGTTTTTCTATGCCGTCACACGCTCACCTGCTCGGACCATCGCTTCGTCGCCCACCTGTCGTGCATAGGCGACGATGGCCTGGGCAAGCAACTCACGGTTGGACCAGCGCCGCGCCACCGTCTTGTAGCTGCAATCCGCCTCTACGGCCACGGCCTCGCATGTTATCGCGGGGAAGCCATGTCGTCGCACAAATTCCAGGCCCGCCTGCAAAATTTGCTCTCGCCTGAAGGTATCGGGTAATCTCGCCATCCACGTCTTCCCATGATGTTGCAAAGCATGCGCACCCACCGTAGCGGCGCACGAGTGTCAGGTAATTGGCCTGGGCAGTCTCGCGCCCTTGGCCTGTAAATGTCCAGCCCGATCGCTTGGCCTCGATCGCCATCATGAACCCCATGATGGCCGGAAATCCCCACCACCAGCCCATGCCTATGCCGATGAGATCGCTGGATTTGACCAGTTCGCTGGTGCGCGCGCTGTCGTTCGCCAACCCATAGCGGATCCATCGGCCGGTTTTGTCCTCAAACGCCCCGCTATTGTTGCGCCACAGGATCACGCCCCGCTTGGCCCCCTCAATGCGGATCAGGCTGTTGACATCGGTCTCGATCAAGCTGGGAAGCCTCGCGCTAATCGCTTTGCCACTTTCCGAGCAGTCTCGCGCGTTTCCGGCGGCAAAAGTACGCCATCCTCGGCCAAAATTATTACAAGGCTTGATGCCATCGCAAACCAAGCAAGCATTTCAATGAATTCCTTGCGCGCCTCGACGCTGGAATTTGCCGTGTCTAAGTATTGTTCGGCCAGCGCCCGCAACTCATCGTCTATTATCTCTGTCACTTCGCCCTCATTCTTCGCCGTACATTGTGTCTTATGCGCCTATTGTCTTTGCGAGCATGATACATTACGAGATCAGCATTCGATATATCACGGCAATTCTCAGTATAAAGCTTGCGCTCTTTATCGGTCATGTGCTTTTCGCACTCGGTATCGTCAATATATCTCGTCACACACTCCCCCTAACTCGCTCTATCATCTCGCGTTGCTTTGGTCCCGACTGGGCAAGCGCCGACAGTGTGTCGAGGCCAAAGGTTGCCCAGAACCGCCGGTAAACTGCGTCCAATGTCTCACCCTTGGCATGCCAGTGTCCAGCCCATTGGTCAATGGCCGTGCTCAACTCGCTTTGCGCCTCGGCGCGCACGGCCCATGCCTTCTCGATCTTGCGCGCTACCATCTCGCCAGCACCCCATGGGATTTCCGGTGCGCCTGAAATCCGCTCCACCTGACCGCGCAGGGCCGCCAGCATGCTGTCATCGTACAGCGTCAAGTCGCCCTCCAGCACTTCCGGCCGATCTCGCGGGACACTGCCGCGCACAGGCCGCCAGCCGCAATGCGGGCATGTAGCACCGAAACCCTCCCACATGAGCATGCACTCAGGGTTGGCACAGAACCGCGTGGGCACCTCGCCGGCCTCGCGCGGCGGCAGTCCGTCGAGCGACCACGCGCGCGGCTTGTCCGGCGGCCCCTTGTGCCGCGCGACGTTGCCGACATGATCGCAGATGATGCCAACAGGCTCGCCTTGCATCGGCCGCAGCGCGCGGCCGAATTGCTGCACATAGAGGCCATAGCTCGCCGTGGGGCGGGCAAACGACGCGCGCACGATCCCAGGCAGGTCGAAGCCCTCGCCCAGCACATCGACGTTGCACACCTCATCAAGCCCGTCACCGCGATAAGCGCGGATGATGCGCAGCCGCTCGGCCGCGCTGGTCCTGTCGCTGATCACCGCAGCCCTCACACCGGCGTCGCGGAACGCCTGGGCATGTTCCTCGGCCATCTGCACATCCACGGCAAACGTCACGCCCTTCTTACCGGGCGCCAGCTTCATGGCGTGCTCGACAATGTCGCCGGTGATGGCGCTCTTATGCGCCGCCTCGGCGAGTTCCTCGCGGTTGAAGTCGCCACCGCTCCCGACGCGCACGCCGCTCACATCGATCGCTTGCGGGCATCCGTAGATGCGGAACTCCTTGAGGTACCCCCGCTGGATCAGCTCGCGCATGCTCGGCCCTTGCACCAGGCTATCAAAGCAGCCGCCGTCACCGCGCCGCAGCGAGCGGCGATCGCCTCGGCACGGTGTCGCCGTCCAGCCGATACCGCGCGCCGCGCCGAGCATGCCCACCGCTCGGCCCCATTTGTTGGCCTGCAATAGGTGGTGCGCTTCGTCCGTCTGCCAATGCTTGACCCGGTCAAAGAAAGAATCCGCGCGCCGTATGAGCGTGTCCACGCCGGCTATTGCGTAGCTGGCATCCGGCCGCACATAGTTCCTGCCCAGCTCGTCAATGTGCTGTGCCGACACTTCCCTAATCACCGCATCGGGCGCGATGATCCGGTGATGCATGCCCACCCGGGCAAATGCTATGGAGATCTGGCCGACGAGTTCCTGACGGTGGGCTTGCACCAGGCCCGGTTCGTCAAGCTCGGCCGCGAGATGTGCCATGGTGGTTGTCTTGCCTCCGCCGCAGGGCAGGACGGCCAGCACATTGCGCACCGTCTCGTCGTCCCACTGATTACGCACAGCCTGCTTTAAATTAACTTGATAGTCGCGAAGTGTCATGCTACCCCCTATGTCACAAGCAGCCCATAACTAGCCCATAACCATTTAGGATGCAAGATGACAAAGCTTATTTACGGACTTCTCGGCCTCGCCGCTCTGCTCATGGCAGGTTGCGCAGGCGACCCGCCGGCCGGCATGCACCGCAGCGGCCCGCCGCTGTTCAAGCCCGCTCCCACAACACCTGGCTAATACCGACAAATGCGGGCGCCTCGGCGCTCGCCTACAGGACGCAAGATGGATGACACCGACAACACCGCCCGCGAGATCGCTCTCGATTACATCGCCGACAACCTGGTGGACGCTCTCGCCGCAAGCACGGCCGGCGCCACGACTGCAACCGCTCACCACATCGGGCAAGCAGCCGCCGACATTATCGAGTTGTCCGCTATCGTTCACGGCCATTAGTCTGGCCGTTGCCATCGCGCTGGCGACCGGCCTGCTTCACAGCTGCGGCGGCCATGACAATGACAACATAAGCGATTGCAGCCGGCGCGGCATGGCGCAACATCACGACGGAGATGGAAAATGGCGTTGCCACCCACCGGAGGGATAGTAAAGCGGCCGACGCTCATAACAGCTCGGCGCCTTGAATTCTTGCAGCTCATTGCCGCCGGCAAGGGTCTCGGCGGCCCCATCACCGGCAGTAACTTCGCGGCGCAATATGACTGGGCGCGCTCTGTCGGATACGTCAAGCGCAACGCATCGGGCAAGCTGGTCCTAACCCAAGTCGGCAAAAATCATCTGGACGACATAACAGACAAGCCTTGACTATGTCCCCTTCCTGTCCTATGAGTGGTTATGGAGGAAACCATGGACAAGCACACGCTCATACGCATCCGTCGCCAAGCCAAAGCCGCCGAGGCATGCGACGATCTTGGGTTGGCGGCTAAGCTAAAGCGCGACATGCGCAAGGCAAAGGAGTGCTGCAAACCATGAGGTTAATGCGTTTCATCATTGAATTGCGGCTCATGCTCAAATTGGGCTGGCCCATTAAATCCGCGATCGGTAACGCCTGGCGCCGATCTCATCCCCAAGCGCGGGAGCGGTTTGAAGCTTGGCTAAAGGCTCATTTCCATGATGCATGACACCACCCGCAATTATATCCGTCAGATGCTACAGGCACGGCTTGAAGAGCTTACCCACCGCATGGCTGGGTTCGCTACCGATAGCATCCACGAGTTCGCCCAGGCGGCCGAGGAAATCCGCATTGTCGCCAATTCCATCGCCGATCTGATGACACATCACGTTGATGTGCCGCAGCCGGCCGCGACCGAGCCGCGTGAGGTACGCGCAGCCCTCCACCTCTATCAAAACGTCCTCAAGTCGGCCGATACCATCCGCGACATGGAAGTTCGTCTTGGTCTTAGCGATCAAGCCAACACGAAGCCTCATAACCTGCTCCGCGATATGACAAAGTTCATTGAGCATGAGAAACGCTCAAGCCCCGATGGCATCATGCCTACGGAGATGAGCGTTGCCCAGGCCGTCGAGCATGTCCGCAACGGTGCGCATAAGAAACGCCCCATCATAACGGAGAACCTTGGCTAAGGCCCATGGATGGGCTATGACTTTAGTTCCTCTGTAACCCAATAGGATCCGCCAGTATGGCAACGCAAATTCAACTTCCCCCCGGCCGCATAGTCGAGGGTAATGTCTACAAATCATCCACCATCGGGATGAACGGCCAGGTCAAGGCCAAGCCTGAATTCTACTTCGCCGTGGCCGTGGCCAAGAATGATCCGCAGCTTCCCGGCGTGTTCGGCGCCTACCTCGCCGAGGCACAATCCAGCTACGCACCCCATCGGCATATCCTCGGCCGGATCCAGCAAATCAATTTCGGCAACCAGTTCGCCTGGAAAATTGCGGATGGTGACGCACCCGATCGGCGCGAGCGCGCTGGCCAAGCCGGTTGCTGGATATTCAAGTTCAAAACCACTTGGGACATCAAAGTGGTGGACGCGAACAATCAGCCCATCAATGCGGCCATCTTGCGCACAGGCTTTTGGTGCGATGTGCTCGCCAACCTCGCCGGTAACGGCAAGCTCGATCACACCGCCGGCCTCTACACCAATCCGGTTTTCGTCCGCTGGCTATTCCAAGGCTACGGAGATGAGATTTTCCCAGGGCCGCAGGCTGACAAGGCCATGGGCGCCGCGCCGACGCAGCTCCCACCAGGGGCACAGCCGCAGCAAGGCGGATCGTTTCAACCCGGCGGCTCTGGCCCTTCTCAAGGCTCAATGGCTGGAACATATCCAGGGCAGGCCCCCTCTCACGCGCCTAACGTCGGATATCAAGCACCGGCTGCAACGCAAGGCCAGGCACCGGGAGGTTGGCAACAGCCACAGGTAAACCCTCAGTACCCGGCTACGGGGAATGGAGGGCAAGGCGCGGCGCCGACGCCTGGAAACGCACCTAACGGGGGACAGGGAGGCGGAAACCCTCAGAACCCGGCGGCCCATGCTGGTCATGCGGCACCTGGACAACATCAGCCCTCATCGGGCCAGGCACATGGGAATGTGCCGAATGCGACGACATACCCTTCTAGCGGCCCTACGCCGCAGCCCGGCGGCCCTGCCAGCGGCCCGGCTGCACAGGCGAACGCTCCGCAGTCAGCGCCTGCGGTTCCGGCCGGTGCCCACTATACGCAAGCGCAACCGGCCTCACCGACTGCATACCCTGGTAGCCCACCTGTTCATGGCTTCGCTCACGGCAACCCCGCCACGTCGTGAGCCTCGCGGCCGGTAGCCCCTGATACCGGCCGCACTTCCCTCAACCGCTTACCCACTCACAAGGCCAAGGAGTGGGAACGCATCCTCATGGCCAAATGGAACCAACATGATTAAGCTTGAATTCATACTCACCACGCCGCAGCAAGCCCACCACATGGTGGAAGCCTATGCCGAGGCAATGGCTTTCGTCACCCATGAGTTAGATGGTGCGACCGTCCTACAGCAAGGTGCATCGGAACGCGTCACGATGCAGCAATATGTTGCTGGTGCTGGTCTCGACGCCAACGGCGAAGCGGCCGATCAAGCCGCCGCAGCGGGCAAGGTGGATGGTCGCGGCGTGCCGTTCCATGGTGATTACCATTCGGGCAAGCTCAAGGACGATGGCACATGGGGCCGCCGCCGCAATCACAACAAGGCGCTGGCCGATGCATTCGAGGCACCATACCTTGCCCCAAAGCCCCCGTCCGGTGCAGCCCCGCTTGCACCGTCGACGGTTGCCACTACGGCGAATACTGCCGCACCGACACCTAGCGCCACGCCCGTGGCCACGGCGCCGACAGACGGCACATGGTCCGTGCCATCGGCGAGCCCCTCGCCGGCCGCGCCATATGTGCCCACCGTCGAGGAATACAAGGCCAAGTGGGTTGACCTTTGCCAGAAGCAGCTTGTCACCGGTGAGCATCAGAAGTTCATCGAAACGACGTTTAAGCATCATCCGTGCGATCCCGCGTTGATGGCCATCGAAGCCAACCGCCTTGCCATCTGGGCGCACTTCGAAAACTGGGCGAACGGCGTCAAGGGGTTCTGACACCTATACGGCGGGCACCCTCGGGTGCTCGCCCACCTCTAGGGGATGACTATGCTCAAAACCATCAAACGCATGCTTTCAAGCATTCGCGTCGCATTAGCGCCATGCCCGGCATGTCACGGCAACGCAAGGGAGATGATCAACTATGGAAACGGAGATGTCAGAGACTTACCCTGTTCCATGTGTGACGGACATGGAAGCTTTCGAGCATACAAGGTTCGCCGAGACGCTGATATCGCTGCAATCAATGCGCCGTACCGCTGCGGTTGCCCAGAATGCAGCGGCGAGTGGGACAGGTAGACCGATGTCATCTCGCCGCGCACGTGAGTTCCGCGATCGTCGTCTAAAGCATCTGTTCGGCGATCGTAAACGGCGTGCCCAGCGTTGGGCAAATATCAACAGCAAACACGGCAGGAAGATTGCCGAGTATCTAAGCAGGAGGGGCGATAATGTCGCGCGGCCCACGCAAAATTAGCGACGAAGACAAGAAACGCAAGGATCAAGGTGAGCCGCAGAACGAAGACATTGCGGACGGCCTGCGCAAGCAACGCATTCCGGTCACCTTGCCCAAGGTCAAATGGAAGGATAGGGAGGATCCCAAATGACACCCGCCATCATCACCGGCGCCAACTGCCTGTTGACCGCGCCGACAGACTGGGACGCAGCCACCCACGGCGAATGCTGCTCGCTCGCCGTGCGCAAGGAAGGCGACACCATACAGAGCGCGTGGACGCCCGACGCTGACGAGCTGGCGGTCCTCAATGCCGGCGGCGTCGTGGTCCTGACGCTCTACGGCGCAATCCCGCCGGTGTCGCTCCATGTGGAGTAGGTTGCTGCACGGCGCTTTCGGTATCTGGTGGCTCACGGCCGAGGACAAAGCGCTTTGCCGTGAGGTTTACGCCGAATATCTGCGCAAGCCGCCGGCCGGCGGCAACTGGATCGCCAGCCGCTACGGCCGCAATGGTTGGAACTTCGCCAAATGCATAGGCGGCGAAGGTGGCACGGTAAGGCTGTGCCGCTGGACCGAACCGCCAATCATCCTCAAAAACCCTGCAAGATTTCAGAGATAATGCCCCAAGTCTATGACACCGAGGCTTTCCCTAATTTCTGGTCCATGTGCATCAAGCCGGTGGGAGAGCCCGGTGTCTTTTACGAGATCTCCGATCGGCGGCGCGACAACGCCGCTTTGTGGCGCCGCATCGCCGCAGCGGACCAGATGATAGGCTTCAATAATCTCGCCTATGACTGGCCGATGGTGCAACATTTCATGGAACATCCCGACATCGATGCGGCCGGCATGTACGCCAAGAACCAGGAAATATTTGCGAGCAACGATCGCTTTAGCAACATCATCTGGCAACCGGCCGTGCCGCAAGTTGATCTGTTCACGATCCACCATTTCAATAATCGCGCCAAGTCCACCAGCCTAAAGAAACTCCAATTCAATATGCGATCCAAGAATGTAATGGATTGCCCTATCCCATTTGGTGTGCATCTCAACTATGATGAGATGGATATCGTCTTAGGATATAATGCCCACGACGTGACGGAAACTGAGCGGTTCTATCTGTCGAGCAAAGATAAGATCGACCTTCGCTGCGCCATCAACCCGGAATGGATAAACCAAAGCGACACCGGTCTCGGCCGCCGCTATTTTGAACGTGAGCTAAAAGCCCTCGGCGTGGAAACCCATGGCCGCGATGAACTGGGCAAGCGCGTCCCGCTCCAAACGCCCAGGCCGGACGGCGTCAAGCTGCGGGATGTGATTTTCCCATATATCTGGTTCACGCGGCCAGAGCTTGCCCACTGCCTCGATACCTTCCGGCGCGTGTGGATCGATGAGACGGGTAGCTTTGCCCTGCTCGACGGCAACGCCTGGTCATCGCACAGCTTCACGCTCGACGGCGTCGAGGTCACCGCCGGCCTCGGCGGCATTCACGGCAGCATCGATCGCAAGATGGTGCTGGCCGACAGGTACCACGACATCATCGATGTGGACGTGACGAGCTTCTATCCGAACATCGCCATCAAGAACCGCATCTTTCCCGCCCACCTCGGCCCGGCGTTTTGCGACATCTACGCGGCCCTGCTCGCGCGGCGCTTCCAGAGCGCCAAGGGAAGCCCCGAGAACCTCGCAATCAAGCTGGCGCTCAACAGCGTCTACGGATCCGCCGGAAGCCCCTGGACGTGTTTCTTCGACCTTGCGTGGATGTTCGCCGTGGCCATCAACGGTCAGCTGCTCATCCTCAAGCTGGCCGAGATGATGCTTGCCGTGCGCGGCGTGCGCCTGGTCCAGCTCAACACGGACGGCGTGACCGTCGTGTGCCCTGTCGAGCAGCGGGATGCACTCGCCCAGGCTTGCGCGCAATGGTCCGCCGGTTGCCAGATGCCCCTTGAGACAAATTACTACTCTCGTCTTTGGTGCAGAGACGTAAATAACTACTTGGCCGAGTACGCTGAGACGGGAAAGCTCAAGCGCAAAGGCGCGTACAATCCAGAGCGGGAATGGCACCAGAACCACAGCATGCCCATCATCCGCCACGCGGCGGAAGCGGCCATGGTGCGCGGCGAGGATCCCGAGCAGTTCATCGCGGCGCACGGCGACCCGTGGGACTTCCTCATGAGGCTCGATCTCAGCAAGTCCAGCCGCCTCCAGCTGGACGATGGCACCAGCCAACATGGCATCGTCCGCTACTACGTCAGCCCCACGGGCCGCAGCGCGGTCAAGCACATGCCCAAGACGACGACGCGCATTCATGCCCGTGGGCACGCTGACGTGATCGGCCGGCGTGGTTCCTGGTGCTGCACGGCCTGCTATAGCTTCTTCCCCACCAAAAAAGAATGGGAAGCCCACGCCGACGCCGAGCACGCAAGCAAGCTGCGGCTAGCACAGCAATACAACGGCGAGCCCATCGACTACGACATGAGGTTCTACGCTGGCGAGACAGAGAAACTTATCATCAGGGAAAGGTTTTATCCTTGACTATGGGACATAAGCAGCCCATAACAAGTCATCAACCAGGAGGAACCAAGATGAAGCGCAAATCTAAAGGCTACTATAGCGAAGCAGTTCCTACAGTTTACGATTTACCGGATGGATGTTTTAAAGGAACGCAGGAAGATTTTGAGAAGTTATCCCCAGGAATGCGCTTAGAAATTCTCAGAGACTGGAAAAGAAGAAATAAAAATTAAAGTTTACTATTGACAACCGCCCATAAGCAGCCCATATTAGTAATCAGAAGCAACGGAGGAACTCAGATGAAACTCTACAAATACATACTCAAGCACTACGGCGAAACGGAAGATCAGGAACTAGCAGAAATATTCGGAGATCTTCACAGACACCTAACAGAAGGAACCGGAAACAAAGACGAGATTGGACACCGGTTCGCAAAATGGGAAAAGAGGGGGATTTAATCCCCCAGACTTTCTAAAATAGTTATTGACAACCGCCCATAAGCAGCCCATATTAAGTACATAGACAGACGAACTGCTTCCGCGAAGGTCTCGGGTAAACCGAGGGAACCCTAGAAAAACCGGAAGTAGGGAGGCCCTAAAAGCCCAGTCAAACCGACGCGATATAACCCCGAAACATGGTCACACAGGAAACGATATTATGACCACACCCGCACAGATTAAAGCATTGCTCGCCGCGCACGAAACTGGCAACCCACTAAACACCGGCGTCAACACCCGCAACGGCAGTAACCTACGTATGATCAAGCGCCTTGCTGCTGATGGCCTGCTCGCAGGTGGAGAAGGGACACCCTACCTGATCACGGAGCGCGGCAAGGAAGCCCTGCGGCACGCCGGACACCTTAAGGACAAGCGCTCTTTCAAGGTCCGCTACGAAGGCGAGATCTGGACGATAACCGCACCGGCCGCCGCAACCAAAGCAATGCTCGCCGAGTTCGCCGCCCGCATGTTCACCGCAACCGTCATCTAATACCCTTGCCGCCGGGCTAGAACACTGGGAGGCCCGGCGGCCTCTTTGCTCAAGCTCAAGCTCAACAGGAGAAGACATTATGAGCAAGCGTTTCATCGTCGCCACCTTCGCCGACAAAACTACCCTCACCCGCACCACCACGAGCCCGTCGCTTGCATGGGCGTGGCGCGCAAACGCCACCTGGAAACACAACGGCATCCCGATGACGAACGCAACCGGGTTTTCCTCCAGCCACGAACTCGCCGATAAAGCGGCACGGCTGAACAGCAAATACATGGACAACCTAACGGTCGAAATCGTCCCCGCCGTCGAACACAAGGTGCCCGTGAAAGCCAAGCCGAGCGGCGCGTTCCGCGTTCGCCGCACCTGGCAACCGAGCACGAAAGGTAATTGGAAATTTATCAAAGACGGCAAGTCTCATCGCCGGTTCGACAGCCGCGTCGAAGCGCAGACATACATTGAAAGCATGTACGCCAATAATTGCATCGCCACTTACGAAATAGTCTAGTCACCCTTGCCGCCGGGCTATCGGCCCGGCGGCCTCTTTGCTCAAGCTCAACAGAGGACGACATTATGAGCATGAAGCCGATGCCCGACAACGTCGCCGATCAGCTCGCCGACGCGCGCAAGGTGGCAATCCGCTGGATCAACATGCAACGGGAGGCCGATTTGCACCTGATCAACACCGGCCGGCGTGACAAATTCATTGGCCACGAACTCCGCGCGGTCAGGCTGCGCGGCGAGATGGCCATGCAAATCATCGAAAGCATTAAACGGGAGTATCCCACGCGATGACCCGAAAGGCCCTTACTAAAACATCCATTCGCGCAATGGGGATTAAGGTCACATCGGGACCGCTGGCGACGATTTATGAATGCCCTTGTTGCAAACATGTCGAACGTTTTCCGAACGGAATACGCGGCATTGGTCGTGGTCATGGTCTACGGGAAGGTGGCGGATGCTATTCGCGTATGGCCGCACATATCCGCCGCGAGCATCCACATCAGAAGGCACAGTCATGACACCTTACGAGCCCAAGACGAAGGCATGCCCGACCTGTGGAGGGTCGGGCGTTCTGCGGATCGTCGGCCCCAAAAGCGAGCCGCGCGAGAAGATGTGCCCACGCTGCAACGGAACCGGAAGGGTTGCCAAATGAAGGTTGCTTGCCCAGCCTGTGGAGGCACAGGCAAAGCCACGTGGTGGGAAAAGGACGGCCACGGCGGTATGAAGAAAGTCACGGGGAATTGCCCCAACTGCAAGGGAAGCGGAAAGGTCGATAGGTGAATATCATTGTCCGAATGCTTTCAACCATGTTCCCCACTTGCAGCTGCGATGTTTGCGAGTGGGAACGCGATCACCCAAACGAAGGCCCTCTAATCACAAGGTGCAGATATGCCAAAAATTAAGCCCGGCGAGATGAACTTTGATCACCCGACCGTCACCGGAAAAGAGCGCGGTATCCGCCAGCGCGCGGGCAACGCAGAAACCAAGGCCGGCATCGCCCGCGAATACGGCAATCCCAACATCGGCCGGATGATGGATGCCGAGGCCGAGCGGCTCCACAAGCAAGCCGATGACATGGCAAAGGGGCGCAAGGGAAAATGAGAACGTTCGCCAAACTCATCCTGCTCTATTTCGCGGCGGTTGCCGTGTTGAGCATAGCAAACAATTGGCTCAAGCCTGGGTATGACCAGCGCGTGAGAAATGATCAACTTCGCCAATGGGAGTTGCAGGCACAAGCCAATGAGCGAGCATTACACCGCCGCTAGATGGAAGATAGCGTTCACGACATGCTTTGCTCGTATGCGCTATTACAAGAGTTTCCTCAAGGCTCAACATGTTCGCGGAGGTCTGTCGCATTGGGATCGCCGCACATGCGAAGTGTTCAACACCGGCTTTCTAGTCGAAGGCGCAAAACCAGACCGCGTCCTAGAGGAAAGCTTAGACATCATTCACTATGAGATGTTCAAACATGAGTGAGCTAATTGACGATGTAGTTGATGTTATTGGCGTCGCTGTTCACGGTGATACTTGCACCTGGAACAATGAAGACTGGGTAGCTCATTGCAACGCATGTCAAGAGATCGTGCAACGTCTTATGGATGGCGGCATGTCCGAAACCGCCATCCGCAACATGCTGGTGAACTATCAGCCCATTGAAGAACCCAAAACGTTAAGCGAAGCTATTGGACATCCTGTCGGTTGCTGGGCTGATCGCGAGCCGGTCAAATACTTTGCCCAACTGGCGAAACTACGGCGACAACTTGAAGCCGCAAAAGCGGATGGAAATCAGGCACATGTTGATGCCCTGGTGCTTGAGATCAGAACCTACAAGCACCAGGCCAACGCGGTTTGGGGAACCCTCGCCGGAACTCAGCCCACCGTCACCGGCGCGTCACCGGCGGCCGAGGACGGCTTGCCCACCGCTTGAGTTGCTGCGGCCGCAATGGGTGTGGCCGTCAACCCACCAGCCACGGCAGGCGTTGTGTTGGCCGTGACGCCTACCGGAAAATAGTCGGGGATGGTAGCAATGACCATATCCTCCAGCTTGCGGCGCATCTTCTCAGGATCCGGGTAGAACCGTTTGAGGATGCCCGGCGCCGCCGCTTGCGCATAGTCGGCCGCGACCTTCACGAACCAGTTGTCCACCTTGATGCTTGCGAGCCCGGCGCCTTCCTTGGACACTTCGCTCTTTGCCATCGTCATGGCATATTGAACACCTCGGCCGATGATCGCACGAAGTTGCGCCACAAGCTCGGCTTCCTCCTGCGCATTGAGCAGCGCGGCCCGGCTGTTGAGGAACCGCACCAGGAAACCCGCCACCACGCCGCCCACGATCGTCGCTGCGCCGCCTATCCAGTCAATGACGGCTACCGCCGTGGGCCGCACGTCCACGGTGCTCTGCGCCCACGCTGCGCCGCCTAGCAGCACCATCGCCACCAGGAACGTCAATCCCCATCTCAGTCTCATGTTCATCTTTCAATCTCGGGTTGAGGAATAATAAAACCGCCGCTCATGATGTGGCGAATGCGGCAAGAGACACAGCCGCATTGCACCTGCTTGCCGACGCGGCCGTGAGCTTCAAAAGTCAGAGCCCATATTGCGGCGAGTTGCTCGGCCGATAGAGTTTCTGGAGGCTCTACCATCCGAACCATGCCAGCATGCGTGCCATGATCCCAGGCGCGGCCGGTAGCGGCGCAGGCACCGGCGGCCGATCTATCATCACCTGGTGCTCGCTGGCCGCCTCCAGCTCGGCGATGGCCTTGACGATGGCCACGGTCCCGCATTGCTGGCTTACCGCGGTGGCGCTGTAGCGGCCATCGGCGACATACTTGCCCGCCTGGTACTGCGTCGTGAAGCTCCACAGGTAGGGCGAGTTCACGGCCTTGGCGACATAGCCGAACCCGTTATAGCGCTCCCACTCGTAGAGACACCGCTCGATTTCCCAAGTGGGCACGCTCTGTAGGCTGTGCGGCGGCATCGTGATCGCGTCGCGCGCGCTCTGCTCCCACGTGAACGGAGGCGAGCCCGAGGCCGGCCGACCGGCAGGAACGTGCGTGGTGCGCGCCGTCAGCGGATCGCCGTTGTGGAGATGTCCTTTCCAACTCTGGCCGCTCTCAAGGCTGTGAACCGCAGCTACCCACGTCCACGGCATACCCGGTGCGACAGCGGCGGCCGAGACGTACCTCGCCTTGCTCTCGAGCGCGCGTTGCGCAATGAGCGCGGCGGCCTGTCGCCGCTCCGGCCGCGTGCGCGCGGAGCGCCAGAGGTTGCCGTAGCCGACGTGACTTTGTTCATAGTTCATCGGCTGGTGTCACCCTTGTCGCGTGTCGTCACGGCCCCAATTCCCCACCCACGTTCAACACGTTGGGTAAGAAAGTCAATGTCCTTCCTCATGGCGGTACGTGTCTCGCTGTTGACCGCGTTGACGACATAGGTAATTGCGCCGACCGATGCACCGAATAGCGAGACCGCCCCGACAGCGACGCCGATGCCGACCGACACGGCGCGTACCCAGTCCGTGGGTTTGTGAAGTTCCTGACGCGCGGTAAGACTGGTCAGCGCGGTGACGACGGCATCCAACTTGCTGTCGAGCCCGGTCATGGCCTCGCCCAGGTTGTTCACGCTGCGCTCGACGTGGATTAGCCGGTTGCGCTGTTCCATCACCTCCAGTTTGAGGCTTTGGGTATCGTGCTTTGTCGCCGTAGGCTGTGCCGCTGCGCCAGGCATGTAGCCGACCCCTCCGAACCGCATAAAATAAAGCCCTGTAATATGTTGAATTACAGGGCTTTACCTTTGTTCCCTTATTCGTGCAAGTCGCCATCCGTGGGTGCGGCTTGTGGCGCTGCAAGCTGGGCGCGCACCTCGGTGAGTTCCTTGCTCATATCATCGATCGTGCGGCGAGCCGCAGCGAGATCGGCTTGCAGCATGACCACGCTGTTCAAGGCATTGTCACGCTGACCTTGCATTGCGCTAATCATATCCTGGGCGCGTTGAAGTTCTTGGTTCATGCATTCACACCTTTTATAACAACGAAGTTAATTACGATTGCTTCACCCAATGCACCTGCTGTTGTATTAGTCACCTCAATAGTACAAGTTCCCGCTGATCCACTTTTTACTGCAACTCTATATGCGCCCGCTGTTCCGGCTGATCCATGTACCGCATGCACAACATCAAATGTTCCGATGTTGCTATTTGTCAACACAAAGCTCACTGCTGTCGCCGCATTTAGCGAAGCGTTATTCATCGTGATCGCGCCGCACACTTTATCGAGCGTCACGCCGGTAGATTTGTTCGTCGCCTGGGTGATAGCTCCACCCGCGCCAGTGCCATAGCCAAGGCCGCCGAGCGGCGATGATGCGGTGACGGTTCCGGTTGGCCCGATACGTAAGCGCTCCGTCACGGCCGCCGCGCCGTCCGCCGTAGTGGAGAAAGCAAGCGCTGTCGGCATGTCGTTCGTGCCCGGCGTGCCCGACACAAGGGCCTGGATCAACGCGGCCGGAATGAACTGAGTGCCGTCCGAACCAGAGAACCGCAGATTTCCGAGCACGTCACCATTCTGGACAATGGTGTGCGTGCCCACCGTGGCGCCACGACTTTTATTGATTTCGTAAGCCGAGCCGTTAGCGTCCGCCGTCCAACGTGTGTTGGACATGCCAATGGCCTGACCGGAAATGCCGTGAAGTTGAAGTCTAGATGTCCCCCCACTTTGAGCGGCCGCAATGGCGGCCGTATGCCCGATCGAGACATTGGGCGAAGGGATGACAATGGCGCCGGATCCCTTGGCGCTGATGCTCATGTTGATATTGGTGTCTGATCCCTCGACACCGAGCAGCGCGGGATTGCCTGTTGTCCCGCCTGTAAGCAGCATTCGGTTGACCATCGTCGCACCGGCCGCAGCGGCGAACGAAGGAAACAGAAATGCGCCATCATCTCTGATATAGGACAATTGCGCGCTGCTTGTAATACTCACGGGTACGCCGTCCTCGGTTTGCAAACCGAATACAATATTATTAACGGCTTTGTTGCCTGTCGTGCGCCATCCACCTGGGCCAGCATGACAACTATAGAACATGCAGGCATGCACTAAATCTTGTGCATCTGCATCATTGCCGATAAGATCAATACCTATGCCTGTGGTTGCTGTAATGCGAGACACAGCGAGCCCGATAAAGACATTATCGTCGGCATCGTTTATTTCAAACGCAGTACCGTCACCGTGCGTGACATGCATTTGACTGAAGCGACAAAACACCGTCCGATTACCACCAGCTCCGGCCGGCTCGCCAGAGATCACAACGCCTTTTGCAGTTGCTCCAGCGTTCACCCAAATATTTTCAAAGGCGCATTGATATACATAATTCAAACCGGCGAACCCGGTTTCGCAAATCGTCTCAAGTTGATTGATCGTTCCTCCAACGCATACAATATTGCGGAATATACTATTCTCAATCATCTTGACGCGTAACACACGCGACGCAATGCCGTTGCCAGCTAAGGCAAAGTTTTCAACTCGGCAACCTGTGATCGTAGATGTTGCGGCTGATGCCGAACCCACCGTCAACAGAGTTGCGGCCCCACTCCGCGCTTTTAAAACGGTCCCGGTTTGATCAGAACTGCCGCCGAACATTCGGCCAGAAGAAACACCGACTAGCGCAACGGCACTACTATCTAGTACAAGATCAGTGACGGAATAAACCTTGGCATCGAAAAGAACAACGCCACCGCCGGCCGCTTCCATCGCATTAATTGCGGCTTGAATTGCCGCAGTGTCATTGGTGACGCCGTCACCAACAGCCCCGTAGTTCTTGACGTGGCCGTACAAGACGCCAAGATGATCTCTAATAGTTCTAGATACTAATGCCCCTTCTGTGGTAACGAGCGCTAGACTGATGTCCAGATCATCGGGACCATCGCTTTCGGACATGGTGCCGATGCCGACATAGCGCCAAGTGCGCGTAAAGCTCCCCTTGGTCGCCGTGATCTGGTAGGCACCGCCGGCCACATGAAAGAACGCATATCCCTCGCTGTCTGCCGACACCGGGTTACCCGTGGGCACCACGCCCGCGCGATCGCTAAACAAACTCGCGAGCGGCGTGCCTGATGTCTCTTCGCGCACTGTCACCGTAGCGCCGTTCTGGACGTTGCCCGCGTCGTCTACAATGTTCGCTTGCCAGCGTGCGAGTGCCATCTAATTGCCTTCCTGTCCGCGCCTGTCGCCTGTGGGGCCAACCTGCGTCACAAAGCTGATACCGTCAACGGCATAACCGGCCGCGCCGCCTAGACCGGCTGTCAAGCCCGAGAGCGCGTCACCTTGACCGGCGTTGCCGACAACACCAGGCGCGCCGCCCGTGCCGCCGTCGAAGTCCGTAGCGCCACCACCATCGCCGCCAGCGCCGCCAGCGTCCTGCGTGCCCACTTCGCCCGGTGATGGGCTTGACGTGCTGGTAGTGACATCGCCGCCGATGCCGCCTACGACACCCGCACCGCCACCTCCACCGCCACCGCGATAAGCACCGCCACCGCCGCCACCTCCACCGCCGTAGACTTTGCCGTCCTCGTCAGTCAGGTTGATGGGTACGCGCGTGTAAAGCGCCGTGCCGCCCTGGAACCCATTGAGCGGCGCACCGTCGTTAGATCCCGATGCGTTGCCGCCCACACCGCCCGTACCACCAGCGCCGCGTATGTCGCCGAGCACCACAATGTTGATTGTGATGCCGGCCGGCCAATCGCCCAGGTCGAAGCTCGGTTGCGCCGAGCTGGCCGAGCCAACGACAACGTTTGTCTCAAGCGTGACGGTAAGCGTGATCTCAGGGCTTTCGTCGCCTGTAACCTCGGGATAGATGCTGTCGTGCATCTCCCTTATGTTGACGTTGTTTATCGAGCTGTCGATTGTGATTGCCCGGTTGAGCAGGTCACCCGGATCGATGGTGCGGAACAGCATCTCATCCGCTGTCACCTCAAACCGATCGGACATTGGATTGAGCCGCGTGATCTGGATAGGCGCATCCGATGCTAGCCCAGTCTCATCCTGGATTGACCAGCTCGTCAGCCGATAGCCGCCGCCGAGCGTTGGGTTCTCGGGACCATGCCGGAACAGGTTGAAGGTAAAACGCCGAGGTGGATCGCGGAACCGGCCGAGGATGATATCGTTGAGCCGCACGGCCACGGTGCGCGCACCAAACGGTATCCAGCGCGAGAAGATTTTCTTAATCATCGGCGTACCGTAGGCTAGCTCGGCGTCGCCATCGATCGTCAATACCGCACTGCGAAAGTTGCGTTCCTCATCGATCGGCGCGAGCGGATCCCGCTGGCCGAAATAGGTCAACACCTGGGTAAGCCGCGTGTTGGGCTGCTCGGTTATCGAGAGCGTGCCCTCAAGCGTGTTGTCCTCGCCGAACACCTCGGCCACGGTGGAGATCCCGCGCAGCACTTGCAACCTGATTTGCTCGGTCAGCGGCTCCCACCACACCGCAAGCGCGGCCTGCTCGATCATTTCGGACACAAGCTTGCTCACGTCGGTAGGCTCGGCGATGTTGGCGCTGTAAACCTGTTGAAGGTAAGTGGCCGTCTCGGTCTGCCACGCGGCGAGCGGTATGAACGCATCGTCCACTCCGGCGTAGTTCACCAGCAAGTCGCGGATGATATCGGCCACATCCTCGCCCACATAACGCAACACCAGCTGGGCACGCGATCCAGCGGCGTGGCTGTCGGCATCCGTCCCGAGTTGGGCGCGCGCCGTGATCGTCACCACCTCGCTGCCGCTCACGCGGGTGAACGCCACGATCTCGCTACCGCTCAAAGCGATGTAGCCGCTGGTGGGGTAATCCTGATCCCCGATGCCGACAGGGGACAGTGTGAAGCTGGTGTCATCCGCATCGATGCTGCCCACCAGGAACCCACGGCTCGCAAGCGGCGCTTGGCTGCGGTCACCATCGGCGAACTTCAAAATGTCCTGTGCCGTGATCGTGTAGGCACCGTTCTGTGGCGTTGGCCCGTTGGTGCTCTCGATCACGAAGTGCCGCGTTTCCATCTCAGCGAGGGTTTGACCTTCAAGCCCCTGGATCCAGCGGAGCGAGCGGCCTTGCAAACGCTGGCCGTACCGCGCGCGCCACTTGCCCCAAAAGGTTCCACTGTCGAACGCCTCGCCGTTGAAGATGTGGAGATGATCGCTAAACGTCACGTCGAGCCTTGCGCGCGTGCCCAGGTCCGAACCAAGCGAGATGGTCGAAGGGCTATAGCTGATGCCGGTCAGCGAGGGGATAGCCTCAACATCGGTCGGGGCATAGTCGCAATCATAGGTGAACCGGAACGTGGTGGTCTCGACAGGCGAGGCCGGGTCAAAGGTGTCAACGTCCAGCTCGATAAAAGTGAGAGCGCGCATTAGACGATACCGCCCATCTCAAAGTCCACGCTCATCATGCCGTTGGGCCGCTGGTTCGCGGGCTGCGGGTCATTCGTCAACCAGGCGTAGCCAACCTCGCGCGGATAGCTCGACGGGCGCCAGGCAAAAAAGAACGGGTTCTCTTGAGCTTGCAACAGGAAGGGTTCGAAATATGTCCGATACCAGTCCGGCATGAGGTTTTGCAGCTTCACCGCCGTTGCCGTCTTCTGATTGGTGATGATGCGGCCGAGGAAGTTGCCGCTCTCGCTGCGCGCGTTGATGACCTTGGCCGAGCGGCCGTAATTGATCGGCGTGTGGCCGACATAGATCCGGCGTTGCAGCACGAGCAGCGCACCGGCGTAGCATACCGCGATCGTGGGCGCGGCGTTGCCAGACTGGAGCCGCAACCGGATCGAGGCATAAGCAAATGGCGTGAAGCGGAACAGCGCGGGCCCATCATTGGGCAGGATCACCGGCGCCACCAGCTCCACCCATGTGTCAGGGCTGGCGTCCACGTCGAGCGCCTCGACGCTCACGGCAATCTGCGCGGTGAACAGGTTGTGCTTGGCGATGGCGATATAGTCGAGCGTGGCAATCCCAAGGTTCGTAACGGTCACATACTCATCAGCCTCGGGACTTGATAGCTCGCCCACCCATCGCAGGTTTGTAGACGGGTTCGCCATGTTCGAAGCTGGGAAACCGGCCGCAGCGGTCAACGCGCTGATGCTCAAGGTGGTGACGATGTTGTCATAACCGATAAGCGGGTTGTCGCCGGTGATGACACCGCCGCCAGATACGCTGTCCGTGATGACGAGATCTGACGAGATTACAATGCTCATCTCGACACCTCGATTTTGTAGCCGTCGCGGCCGGCCTGGTTGATCAAGTCGATAAGCCCCACTACTTGCTCACGCCCGAAGCTCTGGCCTTCAAGGTTCACGTAAAGCCCTTGCTGTGGAGTGGCGGCCGCGCTCCCACCGCTCGCGGCCGTCGAGCCGCTCGACGCGGATCCGCCACCGCCACCAGAGGAAGACTTAGACGTGCTGCGGATGTTGGCCACCTGGGCGAGGCCGGCCGCGACAACGGCAGCCGCAGCGGCGAAGTTGAATGGAGGCGGGTACGCGGCGAGCGCCTTCGTGGCACCCTCGAAGGTGTTGATCAACGCCGACGCGATGGCCACGGCCTTGGAATTGGCAAACACCTTTTCCAGGTTGCCCGCGATGTTCGATGCCATGCTCGCATAGGCGCCCACCGCCGTCAGCGTGGCTTTCTCCATTGCCCGGCCGTAGGTTTCCGCATCGATCGCGCCAGCCTGCAACAGCCTGTTGAGCTTCTCTTGCTGAGTAATCATCAGCTCTTCGGGCGTGGAGGTGTCCTGAATTATCTTCAGGCCCTCGCGCCGCAAGGTGTTGTAACGGTCCAACTCCTGGTTCATTTGCTTTTGGGCGGCAAGCTCGGCGGCTTTAGCTGCGGCTTTTTCTTCGTCCGTCTTTTTGATGTCGGGGAGCTTGTCTGTCGATGGCGCCACATTTGGCCCCATCGCGCCGCTTGTCGTGCGGTCAAGCTCACCTTGAGCGATAGCGAGTTGCTGGTTGATCGCGTCGAGCTGCCCCTTTCGCGTCTTGACGATGTTCTCCAGCCCCACGGCGCCCGGTTGCTTGGCAAGCCGTTCCTCTGCATCGGACAGGGCATTCGTGGCATCAGTGGCCTTCGTGGTCAGGCTCTCGACGGCCTGCGCGGCCGTAGTGGTGAACGCGCTTTTGATCGCCTCGCTGATGCCCTGGATTGAGACGATCACCACCCGCGCCACATCGACAAGGCCGAGCAGCAATGGCGTGACCAGGATCACCGCGTTTTTCAGCGTAACACCAAAGGCTTCCGAGCTTTCATCCACGGCTACCGTGAGCAAACGGATTGCCTCGGCGAAGTCGGTTCCAACTTTGACGGAAGCGCCAGACATCACCAGACCAAGGCCGGCGGCCTCGGCTGACATCTTGGTAATGCCCGCGCTACCATTCGACAACAAACGGGTAAGCTGTTCTGTATTTGCACCGAATGCCGCGTTTGCCAACTCGCTGCGCTTGGCCTCGGTTGTCAATTCATTGTAATGATCGGCCAGCAATTTAAGCGCCGCTACAACATCGGTTGTGCTGCGCAATGTCGTCAGGAACGCCGCATCATTTTCTTTGAGCTTATCTACAAGCTCGCCGCTTCCGTCATGCGCTTCCTTGAGCCGATCTTTGAACGTCTTCAACGTCTCGTTGAATGCCTCATGATCGAGCCCGGCTTGCCGCGCGACATGGCCGAGTTCTTGCAACTGCGTCGAGGTCACGCCGATATCGTCGGCCGTTTTGGCGAGGTCGTGCAAGCTGTCGGCGACCTTGACGATACCAGCGATTGTGAAGCCGGCGCCGATCGCGGCTATCCCGCCCTTGAGCGCCGTGCCGATCAGGCCGCCGACATTGGTTGCCGTGGCCGCAAGCGACTTGATGGTGTCCTCGGCCTTGCCCACGCCCTTGACGAAGTCGGCAGCATCGAAGCCGAGCCGAACGCGCAACGCACCAATTTCGCTTTCAGCCATCGCCATATGCCTCGTAGTAGATATCGGCTACGTCATCCTCTGACATGCCGCCGCAGTATTCCGGCGAGGGTTTCAGATGATCGAGCCACCACCATATTTCTATAGGCTGCATTGACCAAAAATCCGAACGGATTACGCGGCTTGTGCAGACTAGCGCTTGATATGCGCCCCTGACGGTTTTTCCTTGTTGCGCCCGCGAGGCGCGCGGGCGTTTCCCCTTGCTGGTGCCTCGACGGTATCGGCCGCAGCCGCAGCAAACACGGAAGGCGGTATCATCATCACGAGCAGCGTTTCGACGGCCCGGCGGATCTGGGAAGACAAGTCCCCCGCGAACATGCCGGCATAAACCTCATCGTCGCTCACGCTCGCGCCAGCATAGCGAAGGATATCCCCATAGGTGCGCGACAACGTAGTTAGCGAAAGCTTTTTACTGTTTACCGCGTCAGCAAGATCTTGAAACGTGAAGTATTCTTCAATGATGGCAATAGCACCGAGAATACGATTTGGCGGGATAGTGTAAGTCTGATCTCCCCAATCAAGTTCGACTTGTTTAAATATCACTTCCCTATCACTTTCTGTATTTCAGACCATAATTCATTTTTGACATCGCTAAGCAATTGATCCTTGCCCGCGTCCCATGCCGGCCGCATGAATGGTTGGGCAGGAAGGTTGGACGTACCGAACTCTTGCAAAGTGGCTTGAGGTAGCGCACCCGCTCCGGCGTATATGTTGACGTTGTCACCCTCACCACGAGCTAGCAAGTATTGTCGGCGAGATAACCTTGTCGATACTTTGATAGAACGCTTTAACTTACCGGACCGTCGAGGGGCAAGCGACCGCGCTTTGTCGGCGATCGGCGCAAGCACCTTCCGGCCGACCCGCTGGAGCGTGCTGCGCTGCACGCCCTTTGGAAGCTCTCTAAATTTGGCTTGCAGCTCGGCAAGCCCCTCGATCCTGAATTCGTCCATGGGTGTTGACCTAGGCCGGGCTACCAGGCGTGTAGGTGATCGTTCCACTGCTGTTGAGCGTCGCCTCAAACGTCATGGCGTCTTTGTAGCTCGCCGTTTCCTTGAAGCTGGCCATGAAGAACGTTCCCGTCAGCGTCGCGCCATCAGGGAAAATGAGCGTCAAGGCTTGCATGCGGTTTGTCGAGGACGCGCCCGCGAACCAATCGTTCTTGAGCCGCGCGTTCTTGGTCACGCCGTTGAGCGTAATGTTCACCTGGTTCTCAGCCGGCAGGCTGAGCAGCGTGCGCCATCCGTCGTTTTCATCGCTGGTGATGTCGATGGGCTCGCCGTTAAGTTCGATACCCTTCTCGCGCACACCAGGAATTTCTACCTGCGGGCTATCATCGCCCCACAGGAACGTCACTTGCCTGCCTGCAACTGCGACCATCTTAGATGCTCCTGCTCAAAACGATGAAATCCATGGAAACCCTATACTCGTACGCGGCTTGATTTGCACCACCCTCGCGCAAATCGCGCACCACGTCGAGCGAGATATAGGGGAAGTTGGCGTCCTCATAACCCGAGATCTGGGCGCGCACCTCGCGCGCTACTGCCGTGGCGGCCGAGAAGCTGCTTGCCCAGGTGTCAATTTGGACGCGCACTTCGTCAAGCCCCACCTCGCCCTCATCGGCATAGAGCGGCCCGCCGGATACCTTGTTGAGCGTCACGGCCGGCAACGCGGCGGCCTGCTCGCGCGATCCCCAATTCATCCGGGTGCCCACCAGGGCAACAAGCGGAGTGCTCGCCTCCAGCAACGCTAGCAACAGTTCTTCCATTTACGTGGTCTCCACCGCCGCGATGTCGTCGCGCGCAACCGTGTCAATCTCGATCCAGCGGCGGCGCTGCTTCTCGCGAACGCCGGTGATGTTGAAGGTGCGGCCGTCGAATATGATGCGGTCAAGGGGATTGAGCGTTGCGAGCGTGGGGCTGTAGCGGACCGTGAACCGCGTCGAGAGTTGCGCGCCCACCTCCAGCGCGCGGAACGCCTCACCGGCGGACACGTCGGCGCGCTGTGCCTTGCGCTGTGCCAACGTCGTCCATGTCTCCACACCCTCACCGAGCCCGTTACGTTCGATCGTGACGCGCTGCAAGGTAATGACGCTCGTGAGTATCGCCGCTCCAGTCATCGAGCCACCTCAGGCTTACCGCTTTTATATTGAATGAATTCCAATGTGATTGTGGTGACATCGTTCATGCGCTGATTAATGGCAATCGCACGAACACCTCGAACCTTGCGGCCTTCCTGATCACGCACCACGAAAAGGTTGCCTTCCTTTTCAACACGCAGATCGCAAAGCACTTCCGTCATAGCCCTACCGCCTCGGCACAGAAACCATTTTCCATTTCCGCCCGAGAGTATTGGCACCAGGCGAGCCGCGCCGCCCACGCCGATCTATCGGGGAATGCTAGTCTGTCAGTTGGCACAATATCATGAGCCGCGATATCCCACACCATGCTGCCTGGATCCATGGCCACGGTTGCGCGGCCGGCGAGCACCGCGTCCACGCCGCTGTTGCTGTTGAAGGTCACCACCAATCCGGCGCCGTCGAGCACCTCGGCGAGGCTACCGCGCGCCTCCTTCATCCCGTGGAGATCTCGCGAGCCCCGCGCGCCTGGGTGCGGACGGAACCGCACCTCATATCCAGCCGCGCGGCAGCCCGCCGCCGCCGTCCGATACCAGTTCCCAATGTTGACATGCTTCACGCTTTGGTCGCCGAGCACCTGTCCCATGATCACCGCCGGACCGCGCCGCGTCGAGAAGTCCCCCCATGGCTGGACAGCGATATCCATCTCGGCGAACCGCTCGGCACCGACACCCGGCGGGATGACGAACCGACCGCGCCCGTTGAGCCCACCGCCAAAGCTGACCGAGGTCATAGCGAAGCGGTCGCCGAGATAGCCGCGTTCCAGAATGCACACCTCGCCGCCGGCCGCGTGCTGTTGGCCGATGGCCACCTTGTTGCGCACGCCCCACATCACAACGAGATCGGCCGGCGCATAGCTCGTGCTGACAAGCACCTTCCACCCACGCCGCGCCAATCCCTTGGCGAAGGATCCCCCGAAGCTGGCGTGATGCGGCAAGCTCTCGTTGGCGATGATTACCGCTTTACGCTGCATTCTTGAAAGCCTTGATTGCGCTGTTGGGATTACAGTTGATCACCTCGATCCCTGCTCGCTCATAGTGTCGCGCCACCCGAGTGAAGCTATCCACCACCTCGCGTACGGACTTACGGGGGAACGGCTTGTCATCAAAAAAATAGCTGTAGGGCTGGTGGAAGTCATAGCCGTAGAGATAGATGCGCTCGGCGCCGAGCGCGGCGGCAAGGTTGATGGCCACATACCCTGAGCAACCCGGCGTGGTGCCTGGTCCGCTCGACAACGTCGCGCCGTCGAGCATCGGCATTGCCTGAGCAACCCGCCGCCACAGCTGGACGCGCCAGCCCTCGAAGTGGTGGAAATTCTTGTGATAGGTGCAAATGTGCAACTCGGTCGAACTGGGCAAGCGGGTGATGCGCTCGCGAGCGGCGCGGGCGTAGTTGTGATCGAGGGTGAACCAGGCATGGCACGGCTTGAGCAAGCCGGCATCGTTCACGCCGATCACCAAACCGGGTAATTGTTCCGTGTCTAAATCTTTCGCCGATGGGCCACCACCAACAATACATGCAATCATAAATTCCGCTTCCAACGCCTTTTAGGTTCTGCAATCTTCGCCGCAGCACGCAATCTACACGGTCGCGACCATTCACCGCCGGATGTCAAACCCATATCCATAAAACCTGATGCACGTAAAGATGTACCTGGTTCGTCTTGAAGTGTATATGTCCAGATTTCTTTATAACCTAAAGCTTTTGCTGCACGCGCAAGTGCCCCATAAATCATAGAGCATGCATTTTCATGACCTTCTGTTGCACATCGACTAATTACAATCTTCGCCTCATGTTGCCATACTCTAGAAGGATTACCAGCGACACCAACACCAACAATTACACCATCAGAAATACAAGAGACAGCAAATAAACCGCCTTGTAAATCTGGTAAATGCCTATGCCATTGTTTGACAATTTTACAAGCTGCTTTGACAGTGCATGGATAAAGTTGCATATTATTGCCACACCTGCTCCGCGAACCGCAGGCCGAGGCCGAGCCGCCGCGCCATGCTCTCAAGCAATAGCCGCTCGGCTATATAGTCGTGATTGCCTTCCTTGGTGGCGCCGGCCTTGTAGCCGTCCATTCCCCAAAAGCCGCCATGCGCCTGATAGGTGGGCGAGAACGCGGCGTCAGGGGCGAGCGCGACACCGGCGGCGATGTTGTCGAAACCCACCAGGATGAGTTCGCCGCCGGGCGCCGCGTTCTCCATTGCCCAGCACGCCGCAATACCGCCGCGCGTGAGTTCCCAGTTCCCCGTCTCGCCGCAGCCCTCGATACCGGCCGCACGGCCTTCCTGGTCAATCCAGCGGCTATGCTGCTCGACGGTAATAGAGCGCTCGGGCAACGTCGAGAACGTCCCGCGCGGGCAATTGAGAATGGACGCTACCCACGCCTCGGCCGGCATGCGGCGATTATGCTCGCGCCATTGCTTGATTATCTTGGGATGCGTTTCGATTATGCCGACGTCGTAGCGCTCGCCGTAATCGGCCGGATCCTGCCAATCCCAATTCCACATGCGCACGACGCGATCGGCCGTGTCTATGCGGGTTCCCCAACCTCGGCCCTCGGGAGATCGACCGTGGCCGATGATAGCCGTGGTTCCTGCCAAGCTTTGACGTGATTGAAGCCGTGCAAAGTTCCGTCTGTATTGCAATTGCTGCACGGATTGATCCCCTCGCGGCCCGCGAATAGCTGACGCCGCCGCTTGTGCATAGCTGGAGATGTCCAGATTTCCCAAAGATTTTGATGCACGAGGTTGCCGTAGCGGACGCGTTTCGACCAATCTTGCACACAAAGCAGCACGTCCCCATTCCAATCAACCGTCATCTGATAGGCCAGATAGTGACACGGCCGCTCCGGCTGTACCGCATCTTGCTTGCCCATCGTCACGGCTCCCGCGCGATTTGTGAGCTTCAAGCCAAAGCCATCTTCCTCGGTATGCCATCGATCGCGCAAGATATAACCGTCACCCTCGACAAGGCCGGCGCCGTCAAGCATCGCCTTGAACCTGAGCACCTGATGCGGCCCGTCATACATGCTCACGACGATGCAATCGAGGCCGAGGCGCGCGAGGTCGCGGGCGCCGTCCTCGGTCAGCCTGTCGCCGTTCGTCACCAACTCGACGCGCCAACCGTGGCCGCACAGCTCGGCGACGACGGCGAGGAATGCCGGATGCAACATCGGCTCGCCGAACCCGCACAGCACGACGGCACCCTTGAAGTCGAGGCCGAGCAGTTCCGTGCGGATCCGCTTGACCAGGCCGAGCGGCATGTGAAGCGCCTGGTTCGGGTAGGTCGCAGCGTCAATGCGCGGACAGAAGACGCAAGGGCGCTTGCTACCGGCGGAACGGTTGCAAAGCTCTGTCAGGTTGAGGTCAAGCCAGCTGGGCATGGGCGCCCCATCAGGGCCGCGCTGCACATCGTCAATGAAACCGGACTTACGCCGCAGGTTGGCTTTCGTCGCCTCGGTCAGCGCCATCACTTCACCAGCTTCCTGAAGATCATGAGGCCATCGTGCAACCCGCCGAGCGCATCCTCGCGGTAGCGGGCTTCAAGCAGCTGCAAGCGCGGCCAGTGCGAGAACGCCTCCACCGCGCCGCGAAAGCCGTTGATCGTCTTGAGCGCATAACGCTGCTCGCCAACCGGCAAGAAAGCTTGATGCACAACAAACAATCCGCCGTCCGCAAGCATGCCCATGCTGTTGTCGAGCGACGCAAGGAACTTCTCATATGGTTCTGCCACATACCAAAGCATTTGCGACCAAATGACGACATTGAATGCATGCTTAAACGCCGGAACAGGTTCGGATATGTCCCCATGAATGAATTGCATGCTTGGACGAATTGCAGCGGCCTGTTGCAATGCGGCTTTGCTGATATCCATTCCGCTCCACTTGCCGCCGCACTCGCTCCAAAGCTGGGCGAGTACATGACCGTGGCCACAGCCGATCTCCAGCCCCTCGACGCGCTCGCCGAGGTATTTGTTCAACCGGCCGATGAGGTGGGCACGCGCCCAACGATAATACGTCGCCCGCTCGCCGCTCGTGGCGCTCTGGCCCCACGGATCCGCATCGGTTTCGTAGAGCCGCTCGAAATCGCCGACAAATTGGAGCGAGCCGTTCTCAAGTTCTTGGAATACCGTCATAAACGCTCCAGAATTTCTGCATCAGCTCGATGCTGCCGCACGTCACCATGAAGTAGCCGCCGTCGAGCCCGGTCACGTTGCGCACAAGTACGCCGCGCGCGGCAAGCTGCTCGCATATGCCAGCCGGATCCGGGTGCTGCACCAGGACGCTATTGCCATGCAAGCCCCACGCGGGCAAGCCAGACATTTGAAACTGACGCCGCAGCCAATCGCGGCCGCCCATCACCTCGCTTGTCCAGCCTTCCACCTCAAGCCAGTTGTCCATAAGCACACGAGCGGTTGCCATGGACAGCGCGCCCACTTCGCCGCTCGGCCGGATCGCGTCGAGATAATTGAGCGTCGAGCGTGCGCCGACAGCATAGCCGAGGCGGATGCCGGCCGCGCCGAACGCCTTCGAGAAGGTCCGCAGCACGGTCAGGTTCTTGAACTGGGCATGGCCACCGATGGCGCTTTCGGCGCCAAACCCATGATAAGCCTCATCCACCGCCACCCAGGTATCGGGAAGCCGCTCGCAAATCTCGAAGATGTAGCCGCGCGGAAAGTATGTCGGAACTGGTTGCCCAGGGTTGACCAGCAACAAGAGATCGGCCGCCTGCTCACGGCAAGCCTCGACAACTTCTCTGACGCGCAATCTCTCATGCGGGTTCGGCTTGATCTTGATCAGCTCGACGCAGAAAGCGCGCGCGTAGAGTTCGAACATTGCGCAAGTCGGCCACAGCATTGCGACACGTTTGCTGGTGTGAAGCAACATGAGCGAGCGGATAAACTCTTCGATTCCCGCGCCCACCACCAGCTCGGTAGGTCGCACGTCGAGGAACTCGGCGAGCCGCTCATAGAACGCCGGGTAATCGGGATAGAGATGCCATGGCGTGTTGGCGATCGCGTCCAGCACCTTGGCGCGGATGCTTGTCGGCCACGCTTCCGGCCGCTCCAGCCGGTTGAGACGCATCGTGTGCGGCGGCATCTGGATCCGGCGCCGCTCGATCTCGGGAAGGTGGGCGAACATCAAAACCACCTGTTGAGGATGTAGGGGCTGATGAGGCTGTTGCGTGTGGTGAGGTTCTTGCCGAACACGGTCAAGTCGGCCGAGCCCGCCGTATCGTACATATCGGCCACGGCGAACAACAACGCGTGCGTGATGTCGGCAGGTACATCAGCGCTTGCCCAGCCCGCTGTAAACGTGATCGTCACCGGCGCCGCAGCGTAGACATTGGCGGATGGCCACACGCCGCCGAGCGGGGGATAAAGGAAACCTCCCGCGTCGCCGGTCAAGTTCTCCTGCCAATCATCGCCGGCCGGCGAGACGCTCGACGTGGGACCGTGGAGCGTTTGCGCCGCGCCCAGGCTGTCGCGGTAAACGATGCTCTCGACGGCCGAGCACTTCCCGCGCGGCAACCAAATCTCGCCGCACACATCGCGCGGGAAGTCGCCGAGGATCCACATATGCGATCGGCTGTAGATGGTGCGCTTCGTCGCACCCTCGGCCCACTCTATGGCGGCACGGCTATAAAGCTCGATAATCGTGTCGAAATCGTCGCTGTCTTCCCGCAGGTGGGCTTTGACGAGATCGAGGCTTAGCGGGAACGGCGAGGTATCAAGCGGCGATACTGCGGTTGGCGACTTGGGCGAGAGCATGGGCGAAATCCATTCTTGGGAAGCAGGTAAGCGCCGAGCCCGGCGAGGCATTCACGATTTGGATATGGGACGGTAGCTTCTTCGCCGCCGTTTCAAAAGCTCGGATGAAACTGACATAGCTTTGTGTATTGCGCAAGGGCGGTTTATGGGCACCAAAGAAATGAGCACCCTTGGCGTTGCTCATGTCGAAGCCCACCAGGATGATACTGCGCGCGCCGAGCAACAGCGCGAGGTTGACGCCCTGGAAACCGCTGTTGCCGCCGTAATGAATGCAGTTGGGGGACAGGCTAAAGCCCGGTAGATCGTCGCCAAAGATGAGGTTGAGGCCGTAAGCCGCCTGCTCGCGCACCTTGTCGTTATGCCGGAAGCGGCTTGGGCGGCCGATCGATGACCAGCGCTCACCGGCGAAATCGCGGGCGCCCGCACGGTCGCGCCACCACGAGGCGTCACATGCGTAGAGCACATCGGCGAGCGGGAGACGTTTGTAGGCGTCATTGACGGCCACAACCGGCAACCCGCTCGCCGCTATGGCTGCCGCCACTTCGCCCGTCAGCGAGGGACCAGAGGCGGCCACCACGCACGCTGACCAGTTAGCGCGAGGATTTACCTCGGCCACCTGTGCTTGTGAGGGTACGAGCGGGTTCGGGCGTTGGCGTGGGGCTTGCGGCCTGTTCCTTGTGCTCGAAGTCGGGAAATACCGTGGGCGCCGCTACGGCAGCCTCCAGCGGTGCGGGTGATGCGTCGCGCTCAATCTCGCCAGCACCATCGGCCCGTGCGCATTTGGCGTGGGCGAGCGAGATTTTACGCGGGATAGCATATTCCCCCGCATACAATACACCTTTCGGCCCAATCCAGTCTTTCTTGAGAATTAGCTTCATTGTCTCGCCTCGTTGCAAGTAAGTGCCCACCAAGCAATTAGGCTGCTTGGTGGGCGATAGACTGGTAAGTCTTACAATCGTTGGCGGTTATTACTGGATCGTGCGAATGAACTTGGCTGCGTCGTTATTGAGGACGATACCACCTTCACGACGACGCACATAGAAGCGAACGAAGCCAATATTGGTTACGTTGTCCCTGGTGATACGCAGGCCGACGCGGTCAACAAGCAGGTAGGCCCGGCGCCATGCCCCAAAACCGATGGGGAAGTTGTTCGCCGCGATGTCGGGCATTTGCTCCCAAGTCTCGACGGGATAGCCGAGCAGCATAGCCGGCTGGCCAGCCTGCAAGCCCGGCTGCCAATGATACTGGCCCGTGGTGTCCTTGAGCTTGCGCACGCTGGCCGTGGTCAAGCTGTTCATGATCCACTGAGCCTCGGACCGATAGGCGCTGTTGAGCGCATAGACGGTATCGATAAGCGTATCGGCGCGGATGCCGGGCGATGCCGGGCTGTCGTCCGCATCGGTATCGCTGACGATATACTGGTAAGCCGCAGCCGCGCGCAGGGGCGAGGCGAAGTCCGCAGTCAGCACCGGCGTGGTATTCAACATACCCGTGGGCTTGCTGGATCCGTTGCCGCTGATGACGGCCGCGCCTTCCTGCAAGGCGAACTCCTGAGCCACTTCGTCAGTCAACCAAGCCTCGACGTTGAAGAAGATGTCGTCCAAGCTCCATTCGCTGACCTGCGGGTAAGCATACAGCTCGCCGTGGGTTGGCACCACCTCGCGCAGCGTGGGCGTATCGGTTGCCACGCGGCTCCCGGTCTCACCCACCCAGCCGCTGGACGCGCCGCGCAGCGACACGAGTTCCTTATAGTCCGACGTGCCGACCTGGACGACCTTTACCAAGCGACGCACCGGCGAGAATTTGAGCTCAAGCTGTTCGATCGTGCGGCTGATTTCCTCAGGAACAGCATAGCCGCCGGCCGAAGGGGTGCCGATGGTGATGTCCTTGTGTTCCATCCGCGCCTTGTGGGCGAGCTGCTCCATTTTCTGTTCGTAGCCAGAGTTCTGGCCCTTGCTGCGGATCCACCCGTTGAATGCGGACTTGTACTCATCATTGAGCACATCGGCCGCCGTCTTCTTCGGGTTGCTGGCGCGCGCTTCGAGCAGCTCCAGACGATTGCGCTGGAATTCCATCTCGCGCTCAAGAGAGGTTTTCAGGCCATCGAACTTGACGATATCCTTGTCGATCTTGCCGAGCTTGATTTCCAGCTCCGCGACTTCGGACTTGTTGCCCTTCTCCAGCGCCGCAATGCGCTTATCGTTGGTTTCCTTGTAAGCCTCGTAGGCCGTGCCGATCTTGTCGATAGCCTCGTTGATCTCGGCGAGCGTGGTCATGCTTGGTCCTTTATCGGCGCCAAAAGGGCACCGCAATAGTGTCGGTTGCTGGTTTTGTCTCGGCAGTGAATGCCTTGAGCAATTTATTGATCTTCACTTCGCCAAGATCCAGCATCGCACCGGACTTGCCGTCTTTCTCGGTCTCCAGCATCGCACCGGATCCAAGCATCTTGGAAACCATATCGCGCGCCGCTGCTTTTGAAAAGCCGCCTTTGCGCAACATGCTTTCTGTCTCTTTGCTCGACGGAACATAAGTCCCATCGGACGTTAGGCGCGACTTGACAGCGGAGACTTGCGCCAGCGGGTTCGCGGCCATGGATACGAGCGACACCTCGACAAGGTCAAGTTCCTTGAGGACGCGGTGAACGCCGTTTTCCTCATCGTCCACCCAATCGCTGTCGAGGGTGCGAAAACCGATCGAGAGGCCGCGCAATGCCTTCATTTTAAGCAGGGTGCGCATTTCGTTGCCAAGCTGTGTGTCGGCGAGTTCACCCTTGACCGCGAGCCCACGCTTATCCTCTTCCATGCTTACCCACGCTCCAGCTACCTGGTCCGGCCGGTGCATCCAGAACATAAGCGGCATGGTGCCCTCGGCCCGGTGCTCGGCGAGGGAAGCCTTGAAGGCGCCAGGCGCAATGACATCGCCCACGAGATCCATGTTGTTAAACACGGACCCGTAGCCTTCGAACTCGCGATCGTTGAGCGCCTTGATTTCGAGCTTAAGGTTGAGCGTTTGCATCCGCATTGTCGTCCCCCGTGTCTGTCGTGTCCGTAGGCGTGGGCGGCTTGCTGCCTGGTGGCGTGGCGCCCTGACCGCTCGGCCCCTGTCGCCAATATTCGTTGCCGCCATCGGACGGCTTAATCGGGTTCATGTCCTCGTGCTGGCGCCAGTCATTGGCCGAGATCACACCGGCTTGCCGTTGGATGTTGAGCCCTTCCTGACGTGACTTGAAGTCGCCGCGCAAGATGGCGTCAAGGTTGAACCTGATAATGATGCCGCCGTTGCGGTCATCCTGGGTAAGCAGTGACTTTTCCATGGCGCATTCAAACATACGCGCATAGGGCAGCACGACGTTAATAACAAAATCGAGGGTCTGTTGTTCGACATTATTGAACGTGCCCTTGGACAAGTCGCCGACCATATGCACGGGAACGCCGAAAGCCGCCGCGATGACTGTGCGCTGATATTGCCGCGTCAGGACATATTGCGCTTTCTCGTTATCGATGGCGGCCGAGTTGTCCACCTCAATCCCTTTGGGCAAGAGAGCAGCCGTGAACCGGCCGTGCTTGCTGTAGACATCCTGCCACCCTTGAACGAATTTGTTGCGATCTTCCTCGTTTTTGTAGCCCTGGGCACCCTCGGCGAACTTGAAGATGATCGAGGGTAGCGCCGTATTGCCGAATACCGCGGCGCCCATCCGCTCGGCCTGGATCTCCAGCGCGATCGCCTCGCGGATGTCGTAGACGACGCTATCGCCCTTGAGGCTATCGCGGGCAGGGCCGCGAGCGTGCAAGATCTGGAATGGCGATAGCTGTTGAAACTCACCGGACGGCGTCGAGGTTTCGTAAATGACATTCCAGTCAGGTTCCTGCCTGACGTTGACCTGACCAGGATTAAGCGGAAGCAATTGGCGAATGGGGCCAGTACTACCGCGAGATTTGACGCAAAAGAAGTTGCCCCATCTGACAAGTTGTGACGTTGCATCAAGCCAAAACTGATTGCTGTCTTGCCAATCATTCGGGCTGGCTAGCAGCTTTGCTACCGGATGGTTCGGCTGCGGTTCCTTCTTTGCTTGCCCACCGCTCTCTGTCTTACGTAATACTTGAATGGGAAGCGTCGAGATGCGCCGCGAGATGGCCGTAACGATGGCGACGATAGTCGGCGATTGCATGCAATTCTCTGGCGTGATGCTGATGCCGGCCGCCGACTTGAACAGCTGGTCCCGCGCCATGATGACTTGATCGATGGTCAAGCCCTCGGCGGCCTTAGCCCCGTCGAGCGGCGCGGGCGAGCCCCACGTTAGATTGATCGGCCCCAACCTCATCGAACTGTCGCCTCGCCCTCAACGAAATAGCCGTCATCCGCAATCATCGCACCCGCCACAGCCCGCGCCATAGCCAGCGCCACCATCCCGTCAATGCGCCCGTTGCTTTTGCCCTTGTCGAGCTTGCGGTTTTCCGCCGGATCGCTGGTCACGACAGCATTTGCAGCGCACATCGTCAACACCGGATGCATGCCATGGCGAAACTTGGAATTGAGCAAATCACTCTCGAAGGTGCGGAGCGCGGGCGTCATAGATTGAAAGCCTTGCCCGAATTCGGTGAATTTCGCAAGCTGCTCTGTCTCTAAGCCAGCTTCGATAAGCCACGGCTTGAAATGTTTCCAATTCCATCGGTCAAAAGCAATGCCTTCCACCTCGGCATGCTCGAATAGCTTTGCCACCTGGATCGCAACCCACTGGTAATCCACTGTGCGGCCCGGCGTGACCTGCAAGAAACCTTGCTCCACCCAAAGCGGGTAGGAAACCTTGTCCTTCTCGGCCTTATCTTCGAGCCCGTCCTCGGGAAGCCAAAACGTCGGATAGACGTTCCAGCCGGCGCGGTCCTCGGCGATGATGACCAAGGCGCACAAGTCCGTTGTCGAAGACAGATCCAGGCCGGCGAAGATGCGCATGCCGTGCCATGTGGGCGTTGTCGGCTCGGCGCCGTTCTCGCTCCACACGCTCTCGCTACAGAAGGGCGAGCGCATTTGCACCCGCTGATTGAGGATCAGATTGCGGTAGGCAGGCTCGCGCGCCGGCATGCGCCGTGCCTTGTCGGCGTTGTCGAGCGCATCGCGCAGATTGCGGAAGTCGCCGAGCGCGGGGTTCGCCATGCGCACCGTTTCCTCGGCGAACGCGTCCACCTTGGTTTTCTTGCCACCCACCCACACGAAGCGCGGCGAGGTGTAGAGGCTGAGCGTCGTGCGCGGATCCACGCCGGTCGCCGCGTCATCGATCAAAACCGACAGGAGATCCGCATCCGTTGGCGCCTGCGTGCTGATGACGATCGAGAGCGGGGCGTCATGCGCGCCCATTGCCGTCTCCACGGCCTCGTACAGCTCGCTGGTGGGCCCCTTGACCTGCCCCAGCTCGTCATGCACGGCAAACACCGGCGACAGGCCGTAGGCCGTGCCTGCGTCGCTTGAGAGCGCACGGTACTCAGTACCCAGCTCTTTGAACTCCAGTTGCTTGGCGTGGTCGCGGATCGAGATGGCCTCGTTCATCGCAGGATTGAGCCTGATCATCCGCGCGGCGAGCTTGAACAGAAGGGCCGCCTGGTCCCGCGATTGCGCCGCGCTGACCAGCTGCGTGTTGGGCAACGCCTCTGGTCCACAGAGGTGGAGCAGCAAGAGGCACGCGGCCAGCGCCGTCTTGCCGTTCTTGCGTGCAAAGCTGATGAGCGCGGTGCGCGTTCCGGCCGGGTTGTCGTAGATCTTGACCAGCTCGTCACGCTGCCACGGCCGCAGCAACAGGGGCTTGCCCGCGTGCATACCCTCGGGCACGCGGCAGTTGCGCTCGATCCAGACGATGTTGCTCTCGGCCCTGGTAAGAGTACGCCCTAGCTTGCTGGCCGTTGCCATAGTCCTGATTTGCCCTTGCCGATTGCGCCACCCTTGGCGTGTTGTTCATCGATCGTAGATTGTTGGGCAAGCCGCATCTTGGTCGCCAGATGCGCAATCATGCGAGTTTGATTTGCTTGCATCGTCAGTAGCTTATCATACCCAACATCGAAATGATGCATGGTTGCTTGCCCACTTGCCGCTCGTCTGATGTCTTGTTCGTACTGATCAATCATAAAATCCAAATTGTTGGCGCGCACGACATGCCGACAATATTGCATGAGAAGCGGATAGGTCGAAGGTGTGAACCAGTCAGGAGATTTATCGCGAACCGTTGCATTCCATACGTTAGCTTCCGGTTCTCTTAGTTCATAGGGAGGTTCGGCATAGGTTATAATTTGAACTTCGCTAATTTTATTAGCAAGAGTAGTAATTTCCGTCGAAGCTGCGGATTTCCGACCGCGATTTTCCTTCATTTTACTTCGAAATGCCTTTTACGATTTTGAGG
>Ga0307499_10000043_pt1 | contig 39103 bp, 25 predicted proteins | sample 13_S_MG_FD_201363 | JGI IMG/M metagenome (GOLD analysis project Ga0307499, IMG submission 201363) | Soil microbial communities from Populus trichocarpa stands in riparian zone in the Pacific Northwest, United States - 13_S | ecosystem: Environmental > Terrestrial > Soil > Riparian zone > Trees... | reverse complement strand
GGGCAGGTGGCTGGCGATGCGATCGGGACCGGGCCGGACGACCCGGCGTGCGCGCTGGCGCACGGGGAGTCGACCGGGCCGGTGCAGGGCCGGGCGCTGGTCGCGGTGTTCGCCTCCCCGGTCGCCCGCAGTCTGCTGCACTTCGCCAGGGACACCGGCTTCCGCACTGTGCTGGTCGACCCGGACCCGGCCCGGCTGACCGACGCCGACCACCGGCTCGCCGACCTGGTGCTGACCGGCGTCGATCCGGCCGCGTTGGCTGCCGCCGACGTCGTGGTCACCGACCACGACCGGCCGGAGCTCGGCCCGCTGCTGCGGGACGTGCTGGCCGGCGCACCCCGCTGGATCGGGGTGATGGGCAGCCCCCGGCACACCGGCCCGCACCTGGCGGCGCTGGCCGCGCTGGACGTGCCGGCCGCCGACATCGCCCGGGTGCACCGTCCGATCGGGCTGAACATCGGCTCCCGCACCCCGCCGGAGATCGCCCTGTCGACGCTGGCCGGCCTGCTCGCGGACCGGAACGGTCGCCCGGGCGGCTTCCACTTCCCGACCCCGCCGGGCCCTGCGTCCGGCTGAGCCGGCCGGTGCGTCAGCGGGCGAGCCGGACCTCGAAGGCGAGGCAACCGGCGGTGGCGCTGCGGACGTGCACGGCGGCCACGCCGGGCTGCGTCAGCACCGAGTGCACGACCTCGGCCGGGTCGTCGTCCGGCTCGATGAACGTGATGTGGTCGTAGGCGATCGCGCCGCTCTCGTCGTACGGGCGCAGTTGCCGGCGGCCGCCGCGCAGCGCCGGCGGGTACTCCCCCGGGGTGAGATATCCCGGGCACCGCTCATGGTGCACGAACACCGGCCCGGCCTCCGCCCACGGGCTGGGCGCGGTCCACGCCGAGTAGCAGATCAACGCGGTGCCCTCGCCCGCGCCGGCGATCCGCAGGCAGCACCGCAGCGGCTCCCACCCCTCGGCGACCCGCCGCAGCCAGGGGTTGCCGTACTCGTCGGCGCCCCGCCCGCGCATCGCGTCCAGCCGGTCCGGGTCGATCGGGATGACACGCAGATCACTCATGCCCCCACCCTGCCGCCCCCACCAGCCGCCCGCTGGCGGGTTACGGCCACCGCGTAGGCGACGACCGGAACCCGCTAGCCCAGCGCGCCGGTCGCTGCCGCCAGCCGTTCGACATCCCGCCAGAGCTTGTCGAAGGAAGGCGAGTTCGCGCGGGCCAGCGGCCGGCGTCACCGCCGAGCCGGTTTCCTACCCCTGGCTCGGGCACTGATCCGGTAGCGGGGAGCTCTAGCCGGGACAGCCCGGTGACCGGCGTCGGAAAGGCGACGCCGGTCACCGGGCTGGCTGGGTTAGCCGAGGTTGCTGTAGATCACCACGGCCTTGCTGGTGAACGCGGACACCGCGGTGCTGTAGGTGCCGCGGTCGGGGGTGAAGGTGAGGCTGTACGCGCCCGCCCGGCCGGCCGGCGCGGCCGGCAGCTTGACCAGCACCTGGGTCGGCGAGACCAGCAGCACGCCGCTGGCGGCGGCGTTCAGCACGTCCCGGTTCGCCGCCACCGGCAGGCTCGCCACGGCGTTCCCGGCGCTGTCGGTGAGGGCCCAGCCGGTCGACTTGGCGAAGCCGACGCCGGTCAGCGTGGTCATCCAGGCACCTGCGGTCGGCCCGACCAGCTGGGACGAGGCGGTGATCACCGCGGCGTACCGGGCGTTGCTGTCCGCCGGGCTGGCCACCCCGTTGCGCAGCAGCACAACCGACGCCGGCGCGCCGGCCGTGCCCGCCGGCACGGTGACCGTCACCCGGGTGTCGCTGAGCCAGGTCACCGGTGCCGTCGCAGCGTTCACCGTGGCGGTCACCTTGTTCGCGCCGAACGCGGCGGAGCTGGCGCCGAAGCCGGTGCCGGACACCGTCAGCGCCGTGCCGCCGGCCGCCGAGACCAGCGATCCGGCCGGCACCGAGATCGTGAACGGCGTGACGTAGCTGACCTGGTCGGTGGTCCCGGTCGCGGTGCTGGCGCCACCGGCGCCGGTCAGCCCGAGCCGGTAGGCGCCGGGCACCGCGGTGCCGTTGCCGTCAGTGGGCACCGCCGGCAGCGCGACGGTCAGCCCGGCGGCGCTGCGTGCGGTGATCGTCCCGGTTCCGGTCACGTTCGGGTTGGCGACGTTGACCAGCCGGACCGTCGTGGTGGTGGAGCTGACCGTGGCCACCCCGGCCACTGCCACCGTCACCGTGCCGCCGGCCGTGCTGACCGTGGCCGGGCTGATCGCGGTGACCGCGGGCGGCGGCGGCAGGTAGGTCACCGTGACCGGTGTGCTGCCGATGCCGGCGCGCATCAGCACGATGCTGGCCACCGAGCCGACCGTGCCGGCCGGCATCGTCACCTGCACCCTGCTGTCGCTGACCCAGGTCACCGGCGCGCTCTTGGCGGCCACGGTCGCGGTGACGGTGTTCGCGTTGAACGCGGCCTGGGTGCTGCCGAACCCGCTGCCGATCAGTGTGATCTTGCTGCCGCCGGTGCTCAGCGCGGTGGCCGCGCCGTCCACGCTGATGTCATACGGCGCGAGCACGGTGACGGTGGCCGCCGCCTCGGTCGTCGAACTGGTACCGGCCGGGTTGGTCAGCACCACCCGGTACGCGCCCTGCACCGGCACCGCGGGGGTGGTCACGGTCAGCGTGGTCGGGGTGGCCGCGGTCACGGTCAGCGCCGCGGTCACCGCCGGGTTGGCCACGTTCACCAGCCGGGCCGCGCCGGTCGCGGTCGCGTCCACAGTGGACATCTGGGTGCCGGTGATGGTCAGGGTCTGACCACCCTTGCTGGACAGCGTGGTGCTGGACAGCTTGGTCACCTTCGGCGGCACCGGCTGGTTGGTCTGGACGAACCCGGTGCCGACCGACGCCTCGAACACCCACCGGTTCACGAAGTCCCAGGCGAGCGTGGCGAATCCGGCGGCGCCCCAGCCGGTCCCCCAGGAGTTCTCGATCCGGATCCCGGTGCTGTCGTAGCCGACCGCCACGATCGCGTGGTAGCCGAGCAGGCTCTTGCCGTTGGTGTCGGACAGCCGCCAGACCTGGTTGGACTGGGAGAGCGCGCCGAACCCGGAGTGCACCGGGATGCCGATCACCACCGGGCCGTTGCCGGCCAGCGCGGCCTGCATCGCGGTCTGCGCCGCGACGCCCTGGTTCGGGCCGTTGAACAGGTAGGTGTGCGAGAGCGTCTTGTGCTGCGCGGCGTTCGTGGTCTGCGCCGCGGTCGGCTTGGTCGACCAGTTGTAGTTGCCCTGGGTGTAGACGCTCTGCTCGGCCACACCCTGCGACTCGAGGATGTTCCAGGCGGACGGGATCGTGGCGCCGGCGTCCCGGCCGCCGTTGATCTGGGAGTAGACGTACATCGGGGCGAACGGCGCGCCGGCGTGCTTCTGGTAGTTGGCGTACCAGCCCAGCAGCGTGTAGCCGGTGGACCAGCCGACGCAGGAGCCCACCTGTCCCTGGTCACCGGGCGTCGCCGCGTACGGGGTGAGGTCCACCGCCGCCGGCAGGCTCAGCGCCGTCTTCACCGCGCCGATCCGCCGGGCGTTCGCCAGGCCGTTGGCCGCGCCGAGCCGGGTGGCGGTCGGCTGCAGGCCGGTGCCGTGCTCCGCCGGCCGGACGGCCGCCACCGGGGCCGGGGCCGCGCCGGCCGGGGCGGCCAGCGGCAGCAGCGACCCGCCGACCAGCCCGACCAGTACGACCGCCGCCCCGACCCGCCGCCGGGAACGGGGGCCGGGCGCGTCGAACGGCCCCGCCCAGCGGGCACCTCGTTGCGACCCGCGCGGAACCAGGAACCGAACTCGCATCCGAACCCCTCCAGAAGCCTCGATCGAATCTCGCTGACCAAAGGCTCGTCGGTCCGCCCGGCCGCCCGCCGTGGGTTTCCGGCCGGCACAACCGGTGGGCACCACACGCACTCCCACCCCCGCAACGCCGACCCCGCCACGCCCAGGGCTTCCAGAAGTCGCCCCGGTTGGCGACCTTCGGGCCGCCGCGCAGACGAACCTGGGCCAGGGCCGGCAGCGGCCCTGGCCCAGGTTCGGCCTGCGATCGGGGTTAGCGGACGGTGCGGGCGGCGGCGAGGATCAGGTCGGTGGTCGCGCCCGGGTGCGAGATCATCGAGACGTGCGAGGCGCGGATCCGCACGATGTGCGAGTGCGCGCGGCGGGCCATGAACAGCTGCTGGGCCGGCGGAATGACCTTGTCCTCGGTGCCGAGCAGGTACCAGGACGGGATGGTCTTCCAGGCGGCGGCGGTGGCCGGGGTGGCCAGGCCGCTGAAGGCGGCCGGGCGCTGGCCGGCGTACAGGGTCAGCGCGGTCGACCGCGGCAGGTCGTTGGCGAACGACTGCAGGAACACGGTCTGCTTCAGGTACAGGTCGGCGTCGCCGGGCGGCGCGCCGGGGTAGGGCGCGAAGTCGAAGACCGTCGTCGGGTCGGCGGACAGCGCCGAGTCCGGGCCGGCCAGCGTCACGGGGGCCTCGCCGATGTCCGGGACGAACGCGTCGACGTAGACCAGCGCCTTCACGTTCGGGTTGCCGGCCGCGGCGGCGCTGATCACGGCGCCGCCGTAGGAGTGGCCGACCAGCACGACCGGCCCGGCCACCGTGGCCAGGAAGCCGGCCACGACGCCGGCGTCGTTGGCCAGGCCGCGCAGCGGGTTCGGCACCGCGCGGACGGTGTAGCCGGCCCGCTGCAGCCGGCTGATCTCGCCGTTCCAACCGGACGAGTCCGCCCAGGCGCCGTGCACGAGCACGATCGTCGGCTTGGCGCCGGGCGTGCCTCCGGTGTGCCGGGTGGCGGCCGCGACGGCCGAGGCCACCGCGTCGGCCGGGGTGGCATGCCGGGCCGGCTGGGCGAGCGCGGTCGGTACCGCCGCGGCCAGGCCGAACAGGGCGGCGAGCGCGACGAGCAGAACAGTGGACAGCCTCGGCCGCCGCCGGGTGACGGGTTGGCTCATGCGGTTTCCTCCTTCGGGCCGGCCTGGTGAGCCGGCATGCGGGCCGGGCGCCACTCGTCCCCGAGCGGGCCATCCGAATCCCGATCAACCCTAGGCACAATCGCCCGCCCCCGGTTCGCTCAACCGACTGACTCGCCGCCCAACCGACCGGGTTCCGGCCCGGGCCGGGTTGCGAGCCCGGGCCGCGGATGCCGGGCCAGGGCCGGGGATGCCGGCCTACCGCCGGCGCACAGGGTCGCGCTGGGGGCTGTTCATCGACCCCTCCCGAAGTTAGGTTAGGCTTACCTAACTAGAGAGGCGGGTCCATGACGCCGAGGCTGGCTGAGCGGGTGCGGACGGTGCTGCGGGTCGCGGAGTCGGTGCGGGTGCACGCCGCGGGGGTGCACGGCGAGGTCGACCTGTACGGCGTCGACCCGGACGGGTCGGTCGTCCTGGTGATCGCGGAGACCGACCCGCTGGTGCTGGCCGTGCGCGACGCGGTGGACGACCCGCCGGTGCTGCTGACGGCGACCGACCTGTGCCCGGTGCCGGTCGCCGACCGCCAGCGCGGCCGGGTCGAGCTGACCGGCCGGATCCACGAGCCGCCGCCCGAACTGCGCCGCGAGCTCGCCCTGGTTGCCGCCGACCGGGAGGACATCGGCCGGCTGCTGGACATCGGCTACGGCCACACCGTGCTGGTCGTCGAGGTGTGGGACGCCGCGCTGTTCGACGGCACCACCCGGTTCGTGGACGCGGTCAGCGGCGCCGAGTACGCCGCTGCCGTCGCCGACCCGCTGGCCGGCGTCGAGGCCGCGCTGCTCGACCACCTGCTCACCGTGCATCCCGCCGAACTCGCCCAGCTCGCCAGCCTGGTGCCCGGCGACGCCGGCGACCGGATCACGCCGATCCGGCTGGACCGCTACGGCCTGGTCTTCCGGGCCGGCCGCACCGACCACCGGTTGGCGTTCGCCGAGCCGGTGACCTGCCCGCGCCAACTCCCGGCGCAGATGCGCGCGCTGCTGGCCCGGGCCGGCTACCCGTCGGCCGCGACGGTGCGGTCCGGCGGCCCCAACTCACCGGGGTAGACCACGCCGATCGCGTCCCACCAGGGCGCGAACGGGGCGAACACCACGCCCATCTGCTCATGCGCCGACCGTTCGTAGCCAGCGACGGGCACCACCCGCTCCGGCGGTATGTCGTACAGCGCCGCCACCACGGCCCAGGACGGCGCGCCACCAACTGTCCCGTCCGGGGCGGCCTCGAGCCCGTCCCGCACCGGGATGTCGGTCAGCGTCGGCCCGTAGCCGTTGGCCGGGTCGGGCACGCCGTCCGGGGAGACGTAGAAGTGCTGCGCCCGGGCCAGCCCCGGCCCGGTGCCGACCAGCACGAGATGCTCGATCCCGTACTCGTCGTGGTCGAGGCCCAGCACCGCGCGCTCGACCGTGCCGGTCGCCGCCGCGGCCCGCAGCACGACCGGCCCGAGCCAGGTGCTGCCGTAGTCCGCGTACAGCGACAGCCGGGGCCGCCCGTCCCGCTCGCCGACGTTGATCGTGAGCCGGCCGCCGACGTCCCCGGCCGCTCGGACGGCCCCGTCCAGCGCCGCGAAGAACTCCTCGATGTCGCTGCCGGGGCGCAGGTCCACGCACCCGAATGCCATGAACGTCGACATATCACGCACGGTAGGCGGGATGGCCCTGATGGGTCAACGGATCTTGCTGCGGCGGTCCGGAGGTGACCGGGGCCACGTCCGCGGGCCGGGCCGCGGCGGCGCCACCAGGAGAAGGATGGAGAGGTGACGGAATCGCTGGTGGCGCCCCGGGCCGCCGCGACGCCGGATCCGCGGCGCTGGCGGGCGCTGGCGGTCTGCGTCGCCGTGCTGTTCCTCACCCTGCTGGACGTGACGATCGTGTACGTGGCGCTGCCCTCGATCGGCGCCGGCATCGGGGCCCCGGCGTCACAGTTGCAGTGGGTGGTGTCCGGGTACGCGCTGGCCTTCGGGACGGTGCCGATCATCGCCGGCCGGCTCGGCGACGACCGCGGCCGGCGGCGGATGCTGCTGATCGGCGTGTCCGCGTTCGTGCTGACCAGCGCGGCGGCCGGGCTGGCCCCGACCGCGGAGGTGCTGATCGCCGCCCGGGTGCTGCAGGGGCTGGCCGGCGGGCTGCTCAACCCGCAGGTCGCCGGGCTGGTGCAGCAACTGTTCCCGCCCGCGGAGCGGGGCAAGGCGTTCGGCTGGATCGGCACCTCGGTGGGGGTGGCGACCGCGTGCGGGCCGGTGCTCGGCGGGGCGGTGCTGTTCCTCGGCGGCGACCGGCTCGGCTGGCGGCTGGCCTTCCTGATCAACATCCCGGTCGGCATCCTGGCCATCCTGCTCTGCCGGCGCTGGCTGCCGGCCGACCCGCCGCCCCGGCAGCCGCGCCGCCGCCTCGACCTGCCCGGCGCCGCGCTGCTCGGCCTCGGCGTGCTCGGCGTGCTGTTCCCGGCCGTGCAGTACGACGCCGACCACGACGCCGGGCTGGCGTTCCTGTTCCTGCCGGCGGCGGCGGTGCTGGCGCTGTTCTACGGCTGGGAGCGCGGCCCGGCCCGGCGCGGCGGCCACCCGCTGATCGACACCAGCCTGTTCCGGATCCGGTCCTACGCCGCCGGGCTCTCGCTGGCGCTGGTGTTCTTCTGCGGTTTCAGCGGGCTGCCGCTGGTGCTGTCGCTGTTCCTGCAGCAGGGCCTGGGGTACGCGGCGCTGGCGTCCGGGCTGACCGCGTCGGCGTACGCGGCGGGGTCGGCGACGGCCGCGCAGATCAGCGGCCGGCTGGTGTCGCGGCTGGGCCGCTGGGTGCCGGTCGGCGGGCTCAGCATGTGCACCCTCGGCGTGGCCGGGCTGGTGACCGTCGCGCTGACGGTGCCCGGCCAGGTGCCGGACCACCGGGTCTGGCTGTACCTGGCCGGCCCGCTGCTGCTGGCCGGGCTCGGCGCCGGCAGTGTGGTCACCCCGAACCAGGCACTGTCGCTTGTGGACATCGACGTGCGCGGCGGCTCCACCGCCGGCGGCATGCTGCAGACCGCGCAGCGGATCGGCTCGGCCGTCGGTGTCGCGGTGCTCAGCTCGGTCTTCTACGCCAGCACCACCTCGGCGCCGGCCACCGGCCCGGGCCGGTCGGCCGGCTACGGGCAGGCGTACGGAACGGCCGCGGCGGTCGCGCTCGGCCTGATGGCGACGGCGCTGGCGCTGGCCGTGTACGACGCCCGGCGGGCCAGCGCGGCCCGGCGCCCGGCCCAGGTGCCGGCCGACCTCGCCGTCTGACCGCCGGCCCGGGCGCCGCCCGGCCCCTAGGATCGGCGGATGGAACTGCTCGAGCGGGAGCACTTCCTCGACGTGCTGCGCAGCTGCCCGCCGGGGCATGTCGCGCTGGTCGCCGGCGAGGCCGGGATCGGCAAGACAGCACTCGTCCGGGCGTTCTGCGACCGGGACGGCCGGCCGGTGCTGTGGGGCTCCTGCGACTCGCTGCGCACCCCCCGCCCGCTCGGCCCGTTGCGCGACATCGCCCGGATGGCCGGCGGCGAGCTGGCCCGGGTGATGGTCGCCGACACGCCGCGGCACGCCATGTTCACCGCGTTCCTGGACCAGCTCACCGCCCGGGACGCGATCGCCGTGGTCGAGGACGCGCACTGGGCCGACACCGCCACGCTGGACCTGCTGGTCTTCGCCGGCCGGCGGATCGCGTCCACCCGCAGCGTGCTGATCGTGACCTACCGGGACGACGAGGTCGGTCCGGACCACCCGCTGCTCGCCGTACTCGGGGCGCTGGCCACCGACCGGACGGTGCGGCGGCTGCGGCTCCCGCCGCTGACCGCGCAGGCCGTCGCCACCCTGGCCGGCCCGGGCGACCGGGCGGCCGGCGAGCTGCACGCCCGCACCGGCGGCAACCCGTTCTTCGTCACCGAGGCGCTGGCCGACCCGGGCCACCGGGTGCCGGTGACCGTCCGGGACGCGGTGCTGGCCCGGGCCGCCGCGCTCACCCCGGCCGAACGGGACGCGCTGACCGCGGTGGCCATCTTCCCGGACCACGTGCTGCTGGAACTGGTCCAGGCGCCGGCCGCGGCGATCGACGGCTGCGTGGGCGCCGGCGTGCTGGTCCGCGACGGCAACCGGATCCGGTTCCGGCACGAGCTGGCCCGGCTGGCGGTGGAGGCGGGCATCCCGCCGGCCCGCCGGGTCGCGCTGCACCAGCAGGCGCTGACCGACCTCGGGTGGCGCGGCACCGAGCCGGCCCGGCTCGCCTACCACGCCGAGGAGGCCGGCGACGGCGCCGCGGTGCTGCTGCACGCCCCGGCCGCGGCGGCCCGGGCGGCCGCGGTCGGCGCGTTCCGGCAGGCCGCCGACCACTACGTGCAGGCGCTGCGGTGCGCCGACGGGCTGTCCATCGCCGACCGGGGCGACCTGCTGGAACGCTGCGCCGAGGCGTGCGCGGTGGTGGAGCGGGACGTGGCCGCGGTCGAGATCTCCGCCGCGGCGCTGGACTGCTGGCGGGTGCTCGGCGACCGGGAGCGGGAGGCCGCGCTGCTGGCCCGCCGCTCGCACTACCTGTGGCAGACCGGCGACAACGCCGCCGCGCACGCCACCGTGCAGGCCGCGCTGGCGCTGGCCCGGCAGCTGCCGCCGGGGCCGGGCCTGGCCGCCGCGTACACCTGGTCGTCGGTGCTGTTGATGCTGGCCCGGGACGTCGACGTCGCGATCGAGATCGGGCAGCGGGCGGTCGCGCTGGCCGAGCGGTTCGGCGACCGCACGCTGCTGGCCCGGGCGCTGAACGCGGTCGGTTCGGCGTACTGGCTGTCCGACCCGGAGCTGGCCGAGCAGACGCTGACCCGCAGCCTGCAGGTGGCCCGCGCCGCCGGCAACGACGCGGGGGTCGGCATCGCCCTGGTCAACCTGGGCTCCGGCGCCGGCGAGGTCCGGCGGTACCCGGCGGCCGAGCGCTGGCTGGGCGAGGCGATCGACTGGTGCTCGGCCCGCGGCCTGGACGGCAGCCGCCGGTACGCGACCGCCTGGCTGGCCCGCTGCCTGTTCGAGCGCGGCGAGTGGACCCGGGCCGCCGAGGTGCTGGCCGAGACCGACCCGACCGGACGCAAACCCAGCCGGATCGTCACGCTGACCGTGCTGGGCCGGCTGCGGGCCCGCCGCGGCGAACCCGGCGCCGCCGAGGCACTGGACGAGGCCTGGGCGCTGGCCACCCAGACCGGCGACCTGCAGCGGCTCTGGCCGGTGGCCGCCGGCCGGGCCGAGCTGGCCTGGCTCGCCGGCCGGCCGACCGCCGCGCTGGTCCGGGAGACGTACGACCTCGCCGTCCGCCTCAACCACGGCTGGGCGGTCGGCGAACTCGGCCAGTGGCACGACCCGGCGGTCGTGGCGGAGCAGCGGAAGCTGGCGGCGGAGCCGTACCGGCTGGAACCGGTCGAAGCCGCCGCCGCCTGGGACGAGCTCGGCTGCCCGTACGAGGCGGCGCTGGCCCTGGCCGACCGCCCCGACCAGCTGCGCGCGGCACTGCGCCGGTTCGAGCAGCTCGGCGCCCGGCCGGCCGCCGACCGGGTGGCCAAGCGGATGCGGGACCTCGGCATCCGTGGCCCGCGGCGCTCGACGCTAGCCCATCCGGACGGCCTCACCGCGCGAGAGGCGGACGTCCTGAGCCACCTCCGGGCCGGCCTGCGCAACGCCGAGATCGCCGAACGGCTGCATATCGCGGAGAAAACGGTCGATCACCACGTCTCCTCGATCCTGGCCAAGCTCGGCGTCCACACGCGACAGGACGCCGCCAGACATGGGGAACCCGGGGCCGGAACATAGGTACCCGGTGCCGATGCCGGCGGGCCGGCCGGCGGCGAGACTCGCTGCAGCGAAAGGAGCGTGCACAATGCCGCGATACCTCGTCCAGCGGACCTTCAACGATGGTCTGAACATCCCGACCGACTCCAGCGGGGCCAAGACCTGCCTGGCGGTCGTCGACGGCAACGCCGGCGTCGGCGTCACCTGGATCCACTCCTACGTCAGCACCGACAAGAGCGTGACCTACTGCATCTACGACGGCCCGAACCCGGACGCCATCCGCCAGGCCGCCGAGATCAACGGCCTCCCGGTCGACCAGATCACCGAGGTCAGCGTCCTCGACCCGTACTTCTACCACTGACCCCCGACCCGTCCGGAGCCGCCCTCGCCCGCTACCCCGGGCGGGGGCGGCTCCCGGCTACACCCGGGCCGACGCCGACGGCTATCCGCGGCCCACGACGCTCAGGTGTGGCTGGGCCGGCCGGAAGGGATTGTCCTGGACCGCGGTGTAGCCAGCGGCTTCGGCGATCTGTTCGGCGGTGAAGCCCTTTACCCGCAGCGAGTCGGCGATGTGCGCGGCCAGCGCTGGACGCTCCATCGGCAAGCTGTCGCTACCGGGTTCGTTCGCCCTCCATCCGCGTGCGTTCAGGGACTTGTAGTAGCTGGCCCGGCCGGTAGCAGTCAGCAGTCCGAGCCCGTAGGCGCGTTCCAGCAGCGCGTGGATGGACACACCCCACTCGCGCTTCAGGTCGACCAGCCCACCGAGGCTGAGATGCCTGAGTTCCGGCTTTATCACGACCTCCGGCATGAGGAACTCGGCCGCGAAGGCGCTGGCCTGGTTCTCCATGTCCTCGTTGGGTTCGCTGGAATGCAGGACGAGATGGCCGAGCTCGTGTGCCACGGTCAGCCGCTTGCGGTCCGGCGCGGCGTCGACGTTGAGCAGGATCACCGGGTGGTCGCCCACCCACTGGGACAGCCCGTCCACCCGCCGGGTGCCGAAGTCCTCCTCGAAGACCAGGCAACCGGCCGCTTCCAACCACCGGGTCAGGTTCGTCACCGGCCCGACGGCCATGCGCCACTGCGCGCGGACCAGCCGCGCCGCGTCCTCAGGCCGGGTGAAGTCGGCGTCGAATGTCGGTACCTGCTGCTGCGCCACCATCGAGACCTCCTCGAACAGGAAGGAGGCGTGCATCCGCAGCATGTTCAGGCGCGCTTCCATCCGCCGCCAGACCGACGCCTTGGTCGTCCGCTGCCGCCGCATGTGGGTGTCGACGGCGAGCGCGCCGCTGAACCGACCACCGCGGCGGAGCAGCCGCTCGGTGACGCCGAGCGCACCAGCCAGCGCCGCGATCGTCGCGTCGTCCGGCGCGCGCTCGCCGGCTTCATAGCGGTTGACCGTCGTCTGGGTGACACCGATGGCCTGCGCCAGCTCAGCCTGGGTCAGACCCCGCGCCTTCCGGGTGACGGCGACAGCGTCGCCGAGACCATCGATCGGCATCATCCGCTGCCACCATCGCCTGACCCAGCTTCCTCGGCCGCGGTCAGGAACTTGTCGCCAAGGCTGTTGAGCACGTCGTCCGATTCGGGCGGGGAAAACATACCGGGAAAAATACCAACCTCAGCGGGTTCGACGTGGGAGGCGGTGGCGGGCGTCAACTGGGGGTTGGGTCGAGGGTGTTCAGTTTGGATTGGAGGGTGGGGGTGGTGGGGTCGGCCAGGTCGGTGAGGATGCGCAGTGCCTGGGTCCAGGCGGTGCGGGCGCGGTCGGGGTGGCCGGCGGCGTGTTCGGCGTCGCCGAGGTGGACCAGGGTGGCGGCTTCCTCGTGCCGGCTGTTGACGCCGCGGAACAGGCGAAGCGCGCGCCGGTAGCAGGCGATCGCCTCGGTGTGCCGGCCCAGGTGGTGGTGGGCGTAGCCGAGGCTGTCCCAGCAGCCGGCCTCGCCGGAGCGGTCGCCGACCTGCTGCAGCCGGGTCAGCGCCTGGCCGCAGTAGCGCAGCGCCTGCCGGTGCTCGCCGAGCAGGCTGTGGCACCAGCCGACCCCGTTCAGCGCGAGCGCCTGGCCGCGCTGGTGCCCGGCCGCCCGGTAGCAGTGCAGCGCCAGCTGGGTGTGGTTCAGCGCCTGCTCCGGGTCGCCCTGCCGCTCCCAGAGGATCGCCAGGTTGATGTGGCTGTGCGCCTGCGCCGTCCGGTTGCCGAGCTGGATGGACAGGTCGAGCGCGGCCCGGTGGTGCCGGTGCGCCGCCGGGTACTCGCCGAGCAGCGTGTGCGCCCGGGCCAGGCCGCGGTGCGCGTGCGCCCGGGCGAGCCGGTCGGCCAGCCGGAGCGCCGGCTGCCAGGCGTCGACCAGTTCCGGCCAGTGGCCCTGCCGGTCCAGGAACGTGTCCAGCGCCCAGGCCAGCCGCCAGACATGCGCGCCGAACCCGTCCCGGCTGGCCAGCCCGATCGAGGCGAGCAGGACGCGGTGCTCGGTGCCGAGCCAGTCCAGCGCGGCCCGGTGGTCGGCCGGCCGTTCCGGCGTCACCCCGGGCCCGGGCGGGTCCGGCGGCACCGGGTCCCGGGCCGGGTAGATCCGCCGCTCGGCCGCGTACCCGGCGTGCAGGTAGTGGTCGAGCAGCCGGCCGGTCGCCGCATGCCGATCACCGGGCGGGTCGGCGGCCCGGGTCAGCTCGGCGGCGTAGGTCCGGAGCAGGTCGTGGAAGGCGTACCGGCCCGGGCTCCGCTCGGTGAGCAGGCTCGCCCGGACCAGCTCGGCCAGCGCCCGGCGGGCCGCCGGCGGGTCGGCCCCGGCCAGGCTGGCCGCTGCCGGCACCGAGACATCCGGGCCCGGGTGCAGGCCGAGCAGCCGGAACAGCCGGGCCGCCGGTTCGGCCAGGGCCGCGTACGACCAGGAGAACACCGCCCGGACGTCGGTGGCGTGGTCGCCGGCGGCCAGCGCGTCCAGCCGGTCGCGGGCCTCGCGCAGCTCGGTCGCGATCGCGGCCAGCGGGAACGTCGGGTTGGTCGCCGCCCGGGAGGCGGCCACGGTCAGCGCCAGCGGCAGCCGGGCGCACCGGTCGACGATCTCCCCGACCGCGGCCGGTTCGGCGGCGAGCCGGGCCGGGCCCAGCCGGTGGGCCAGCAGCTCGCGGGCCTCGGCCGCGGCGAGGACATCCAGCAGCAGCGGCCGGGCGCCGGCCGCGGCCACCAGCGGGGTGAGCTGGTCGCGGCTGGTGACCACGGTCAGCGGCGGGCCGCTGCCGGGCAGCAGCGGGCGGACCTGCGCGGCGTCCCGGGCGTTGTCCAGCAGGACCAGCATCCGGCGGCCGGCGACCAGGCTGCGGTAGAGGCCGACCTGCGCGTCCAGCCCGGTCGGGATCCGGTCGGCCGGCACGCCCAGGGCGTCCAGGAAGCCGCGGACCGCCTCGGCCGGCGGCATCAGCTGGCCGCCCGGGTCGAACCCGCGCAGGTTCACGTACAGCTGGCCGTCCGGGAACCGGTGCGCGACCCGGTGCGCCCAGTGCACCGCCAGCGCGGTCTTGCCGGCGCCAGCCATCCCGGAGACCGCGGAGATCACCACCGCGGTCGGGTTCGCGGCCGGCGCGAGCATGGCGTCCAGTTGGCCGAGCTGGTCGGCCCGGCCGGCGAAGCCGGCGACGTCCGGCGGCAGTTGGGCCGGCACGATCCGCGGCCGGACCGGGTCGGCGCCGCCGGGCGGCGCCGGCAGCGGGCGGCCGTGCAGCAGCGCCTGGTGCACCGCGCGCAGGTCCGGCCCGGGCCCGGTGCCGAGCTCGGCGACCAGGTGCTCGCTGGTCACCAGGCAGACATCGAGCGCCTCGGCGCCGCGGCCCTCGGCGGCCAGCGCGCGGACCAGCGCCGCGGCCAGCGGCTCATTGAGCGGGTGCTCCCCGAGCAGCGGCCGCAGCACCGGGATCAGCTGCGCCGCCCGGCCCAGCGGGCTGGCCACCCGGGCCCAGTCGATCACCGCGTCCAGCCGCTCCAGCGCCCAGCTCCGGCGCATCCGCTCGGCCCACTCCCCCGCCAGCCCGGCCAGCGGGACGCCCGCGGACCGCGCGACCGCCTGCTCCAGCAGGCCGGCCCGCTCCGGCTCCGGGCAGCCGGCGCGGCGGGCCGCGGCCGCCAGCCGGCGGAACCGGTGCAGGTCGACCCGGCCGCTGTCGATCTCCAGCACATACCCGCCGGACCGCCACCGCAGGCCGGGCGCCACCCCGGCCCCGGGGGTGCCGGTCTCGGCCTCGGCGGTGGCGGTGGCGGTCTCGGCGACGGTGGCGAGCAGGCGGCGCAGGCGGGTGCCGAGGGCGTGCACGGCCGGGCGGGCCCGGGCCGGCGGCGACTGGCCCCAGATCCCGTCGATCACCGTGTCCAGCGGGACCAGCCGGCCGGCGTCGACGGCGAGCACCGCCAGCATCGCCTGCTGCTGCGGCGGCCCGGCCGGGAACTGGCGACCACCGGCCGACAGCCGCACCGGCCCGAGTAGCCGTACCTCCACCACCTGCCCGCTTCCCCGCGGCCGGCCCGGGCGGCCATGAATCCCGCAGCGATCCCAAGCGCGTACCAAGCAGACGATATAGCGCCGCGTCGCACCATCCCGTCCTGGTCCGGGCACCGTGCCCGATCAGGAAAGGAGACGACATGCGAGTGCGTACCGGACTCGGCTGCGTCGCCGTAGCGGCGGCACTGACCGGGCTCGCCCTACCCGCCACCGCCGCCACCTCGGCCGCCGGGCCGACCGGCCCGATCGCCGCCGAAGCGCCGCTCACCCTGGACGAGCCGAACAGCGACTGCGACTTCGGCGGCGGGCTGGCCGTCTGCAACGTCGCGTTCACCGGCGGCACCGCTCCGATCGCTATCCGCTGGTACCGCAACGGCGCGCTGCAGTCCCAGCTCAACGACCGCAGGTTCATCCGCATCGGCTGCGTGGTGCCGAAGAGCACGAGCATCGACGCGGTTGTCACCGACGCGATCGGCGCCCGGGTCGTCTACTCCACCGGCGGCGTCTGCGAGCGCAACTTCCCCTGAGCCGCGGGACCGGTCGCCGGTCCCGCTGCCGGCGCCGCGGCCGCCCTCGCCGCGGCGCCGGCGCCCGGCTGCGCCGCACGGCGCCCGGCCGATCACCCCAGGCCCGGACGAGTCAGCCGGCGGCCGGGCCGAGGGTGAGGCGGGACTGCTCGGCCCAGGGCGCGCCGATCTCGGCCAGCAGCGCGCCGGCCTGATCGCGGTGACCGCGGCCCGGGCCGGGCTGGCCGGCCGCGGTCAGTGCCGCGGCCAGGACCAGATGGGCCCGGGCCTGGCCGAGCCGGTGGCCGGTCCCGGCCTGGATCGCCAGTGCCTGGCCGGCCTCTTCGGCGGCCTGCTCGTACCGGCCACGGCACAGTTGGACGGCGGCCTGCACAGTCAGCGCCAGGCCGGCCAGCACCCGGTAGTCGGCGGTCCGGGCGGACGCGACGCCGGCCGCGGCGATCTCGGCCGCCTCGGCCAGGTGCCCGGCGCAGTGGTGGGCGGCGGCGAGGCCGGCGAGCACCTCGGTCTCGCCGTACCGGGTCCGGGCGGCCCGGGCCAGGGCGAGGGCCTGCTGGTGGCTGGCGATCGCGGCGCCCGGCCGGCCCAGGTGCAGTTCGATCGTGCCGAGCATGTTCAGCGCGTACGACTCGGCGCGGCGGTCGGCGTCGTCCCGGGTCAGCTGTACCGCGGCCCGGGCCAGCTCCAGCGCCTCGGCGGTACGGCCGGTGTCCCGGTGCACCGCGGCCAGCAGGGTGGTCGTCGTGCTGTCCGCGGACCGGATCGTCCGGTGCAGCTCGAGCGCCCGGGTCAGCGTGGCCAGCGCCTCGGCCAGCCGGCCCTGCCCGTGCCGCACCTCGCCCAGGCTGGTCAGGCTCATCGCCTCGCCGCTGGGCGAGCCGTGCTCCCGGTGCAGCGCGAGCGCCTCCTCGAGGTGCTCGGCGGCCCGCGCCAGGTCGCCCATCTCGACGTACACCAGGCCCAGATTGGCGATCTTGGTGGCCTGCGTCTCACGCCGGCCGGCGGCCCGGTCGGCGGCCAGTGCCCGGGTGTAGCAGCCGGCCGCCAGCCGGATGTTGCCCAGCTCGCGGTAGACCCCGCCCAGGTTGCCGAGCGCCGCGGCATGCGCCTGCGACCACCCGCTCCGCTGCGCCAGCGCCAGGCAGGCGGTGTAGTGCTCGACCGCGTCCGCGTACCTGGACCGGAACGCGGACAGCGTGGCCAGGCTGAGGTGCGCGGCCGCCTGGCCGGTGACCGAGCCGTCCGCCTCGGCCGCCACCAGCGCCGCCCCGGCCACCTCCTGCCAGTCCACCGCGTGGTTGCCCAGGGTCAGGTAGCCGCGCAGGCCGTCGGCCAGCTGCCAGGCCACCTGCCGCGGTTCGTACCCGGCCGCCAGCCGCGGCGCGGACCCGGCCCCCAGCCGCGGCGCGGACCCGGCCCCCAGCCGCGGCTCGGACCCGGCCGCCTGGCGCGGTTCGGACCCGGCCGCCAGCCGCGGTTCGGGCCCGGCCGCCTGCCGGACCGCGGCCACCATGCTGGCCCGCTCCGAGTCCAGCCAGGCCAGCGCCGGCACGTGACCGCCGAACTGGACCGGCGCGGCCGGCGGCGCGGCGGGGAGGCGGACGATCTGCGGGTACAGCTCGGTGCCGGCGGCGTCGACGTGGCGCTGGTAGTAGGCGTAGAGCCGGTCCAGGGCGGGCTGGCCGGCGCCGTCCTCGTCGGCCGCGGCCAGCTCGGCGGCGAACAGGCTGAGCAGGTCGTGGCAGGAGTAGCGGCCCGGGTCGCGTTCCTCGACCAGGTGGGCGTCGGCGAGCCGACGCAGCAGCCGGCCGGCGGTGCGGGCGGTCGTGTCCAGCAGCGCGGCCGCCCCGGCGACGCCGAAGTCCGCGCCGGGCAGCAGCCCGAGCAGCCGGAACAGCCGCCGGGCGTCGGCCGGCAGGGCGGCGTACGAGTGGTCGAAGGCGGTCCGGACGGCGGCCTCGGGGTCGCCGTCCACCTGCAGGGCGGCCAGCCGGTCGCCGGCCGCCAGGCCGGCGACGTAGTCGGCCAGCGCCGGCCGCGGCCGGCTGATCGCATTGGCGGCGGCGATCCGCAGCGCCAGCGGCTGGCGGCCGCACAGGGCGGCCAGCTCGGCCACCGCCCGCGGCTCGGCCGCGGCCCGGTCGGCGCCCAGCAACCGCCCCAGCAGCGCTTCCGCCTCAGCCGGGGTGAGCGCCTCCAGCCGGACCGACGACGCGCCGTCCCGGGCGATCAGCCCGCGCAACCAGTCCCGGCTGGTGACCAGCACCAGGCTGCCCGGGCTGCCCGGCAGCAGCGGCCGGACCTGGTCGGCGGACGCGGCGTCGTCCAGCAGCACCAGCATCCGCCGGCCGGCCAGCAGGCTGCGGTACGCCGCGGCGGCCGCCTCCAGATCGGTCGGCACCTCCGCGGCCGGCACCCCGAGGGCGAGCAGGAACCGGGCCAGCGCCTCGGCCGGGTGCACCGCCGGGCCGGCCGAGTGACCGCGCAGGTTCGCGTACAGCTGGCCGTCCGGGAACCGGGCCCGGACCCGGTGCGCCCAGTGCACCGCCAGCGCCGTCTTGCCGACCCCGGCCGCGCCGGCGACCGCCGCCAGCGCCATCACCGGGGCGGCTCCGTCGCCGTCCGCCAGCAGCCCGTCCAGCGCGGCCACTGCCGCGGCCCGGCCGGTGAACCCGGACACCTCGGCCGGTAGCTGCGCCGGCGCGGCCAGCACGCCGGCCGGGATGGTCGCCCCGGCCGGGACCACCGCACCGGCGGGGACCACCACACCGGCCGGGACCACCGGACCGGCCGGCGGCGCCGGGCCGGGCGGGGCGGCTGCTTCCCGCGGGCCCAGCAGGGTCGGGTCGTCGGTCAGGATCGCCTGGTGCAGCTCGCGCAGCCGCGCGCCGGGCTCGGTACCCAGCTCGCCGGCCAGCCGGCCCCGCGCCTCGCGGTAGGCCAGCAGCGCCTCGGCCCGGCGGCCGTCCCGGTAGAGCGCCAGCATCAGCTGCTGCCAGAGCCGTTCCCGCAACGGGTGCTCGGCGGCCAGCCGGCGCAGCTCGGCGATCACCTCGGCCGGGCCGTCCAGCTCCAGCCGGGTGGCCAGCCGGTCTTCCAGCACGCCGAGCCGGGACTGCTCCAGCCGGGCCGTGTACCCGGCGACCGCCGGCACCGCCGGGACGTCCGCCAGCGGCGGGCCGCGCCAGAGCGCGAGCGCCTCGGCCAGCCGCGCGCCGGCCGCCTCCGCCCGGCCGGCGGCGAGATCGGCCCGGCCGGCGGCGACCAGCCGGTCGTACGCCTGGGTGTCGAGGTCGCCGTCGCCGGCCAGCAGCTCGTAGCCGTGCCGGCGGGTCACCAGCAGGCCGGCCGCGCCGGCGCCGAGGAGCCGGCGCAGCCGCATCACGTAGCCCTGCACGACGCTGACCGCCGCGCGCGGTGGCTGCTGCCCCCAGAGCTCGTCCAGCAGGCGCTCGACGCTGACCCGCTGGCCGGCCTCGATCAGCAGCACGGCGAGGACCACCCGCTGCTGGTCGGCCCGCACCGACAGCCAGTTCGCGCCGTCCCAGACCCGCAGTGGGCCGAGGAGCTGGAATCGCACCGCCGGCTCCGGCTAGAGCCAGCACAACGCTGACACCACCGGAGCATAGCGCCCGACCTCGGGCCGGCCGCGCAGCCCTCGTCCGTCCACATCGGACCGACCGCGGCCGCACCGGATCAGGGCGGTCCCGATGGTGCGGCTACTCCCGCGCGGCTGTCCCGACCAACCGGTCGGCGATCAGCGGGATGATCCGGGCCGCGTGCTCGGTGAGGAAGAAGTGCCCGCCGGGGAAGGTGAGCAGCTCGAAGGCCGCGCTGGTGTGCCGCTGCCAGGCCTGCACCTCGTCGATGCTGGCGCGCGGGTCCCGGTCGCCGGCCAGCGCGGTGATCGGCGCGCTGATCATGGCGCCCGGCTCGGCCCGGTACCGCTCGATCGCCCGGTAGTCGCTGCGCAGCGCGGGCAGCGCCATGCTGACGATCTCCTCGTCGTCCAGCACGCCGCTGGCGGTGCCGTCCAGCGTGCGCAGTTCGGCCAGGATGCCGGCGTCGCCCAGCAGGTGCACCCGCTCGTCCCGGAAGGTGGACGGGGCCCGCCGGCCGGACGCGAACAGCCGCACCGGCACGATCCCGTCCCGCTCCAGCAGCCGGGCCACCTCGAACCCGAGCACCGCGCCCATGCTGTGCCCGAACAGCGCGACCGGCCGGTCCAGCAGCGGGCGCAGCGCCGCGGCGATCTGCCCGGCCAGCTCGCCCGCGTCGTCGATGCCGGGCTCGGCGAGCCGGTCCTGCCGGCCCGGGTACTGCACGGCGAGCACCTCCACCGACGGCGCCAGCGCCCGGGACACCGGGTAGTAGTACACCGCCGAGCCGCCCGCGTACGGCAGGCAGACCAGCCGGACCCGGGCCGCCGGGCTCGGGTGGAACCGCCGGATCCACGACTCGGTCGCGGTCACCGGCCGGTCCGCTCCGGCCCGCGGCCGGCCCCGGCCGGCCGGTCCCCGGCGTCCCTGCTGTGCATGCGTCGCTCCTCCCGCTCGTCCGCCGCGGCAAGCGCCTGCCGCACCGGCAGTGTGACCGACCGGCCCGCCCGGACCGCCGGCGGTGCGCGGCCCCCCGGGCCGGCCGCCCGGGCCGCCGGCTCAGCCGGCCAGCTCGTCCGGTCCGCGCCCTGCTCGCCGCCGGCCTGGTGGACGAACTGAACCTGTTCCTGCACCCGCTCGTCGTCGGCACCGGGCAGCGCCTGTTCGCCGACGGCGCCGACCGCCTCCCCCTCACCCTGACCCACTCGGCCACGTTCAGCACCGGCGTGCTGCACCTGGTCTACACACCCTGACCGGCGCGGACCGGGCGGGCCTCGGCCCGGCCCGGCGCGGGCGGCGGTTCTCCCGTTCGGCCGTCGAACCGGGCAGGGTGGACGTTCTATGCTGCCAGCGGTATGAATCCGGCTATTCGCCGGGCCTCGGGCACGAAGGAGAAACTGGCATGTGGAGACGACGGTCGTACGCGTTAGCCCTGGCCGCGGTACTGATGGCGGCGGTGTCCGGCCTGCTGGGCGGCCCGGCCTCGGCCGCGCCGAGCGGGCCGGTCACGGCCGCGCCGAGTGGGCCGGTCGCGGCCGCCGGACCGTTGGCGTTCACCAGGACCCACTGCGAGTCGTTCGGCAAGCGGATCCTCTGCCTGATCGCGGTGACCGGCGGGACGACGCCGTACACCATCCGCTGGGTGCTGAACGGCTCACCGACGCCGCAGTTCAACGACCGCCTCTCGATGAGCCTGCTCTGCGCGGTCGGCTCGCCCTTCCATACCGACGTGACCGTCACCGACGCGGCCGGGGCCAGCATCAGCTACAGCAACACCACCATCTGCATCTCCGCTTTCCCGTGACCCGGCCCGGCTGACCGTCCACTCCGGACGGTCCGGCGGCAGTCCATAGTGGACGGCAACCAGCCGTCCACTATGGACACCTTCAGTTGTCCGCCGGGGATCCGGACGCGGCACCGGCCCGCCTCGACCCACCGGCCAGCGCCGTCGCCGCCCGCTCGGATGGATTAGCCCGAACGGGTCGTCATCGACATTTCAGCGCTGTGTCAGTGACGTTCCAGGGTGTATCGGCATTATCGGCCGGCCCCCGGATCCGGGGCACCCGTCCGCGTGGAGGGAACCCGTCATGAGGAAAGCCGCTTTAGCCGTCGCGGTGATCGCAGCCAGCATCAGCCTGACCACCCCCGCCCTCGCCACCGTCAGCGCACGGACACCGGCCGCCGCGACCGCGGAGATCCCGACCACCACCACCGTCCCGTGGGTGCTGAACGACCCGGCCGCGCTGGCGGTCCGGACGATCCAGCGCGCCGGCCTGCTGGTGGATGTGCGCGGGCCGCAGCGCAACGCGTTCGTCGGCACCCAGTCGCCGGCGCCCGGCACCGTCGTGCCGCTCGGCAGCACGGTCACCATCGCCACGATCGTCGGCCCGACGCCCTGACCCCGGACCGCCGCTGAACCGGGGCTGGCGGGCAACGGCGCCGCCCGCCAGCCCTGCCGGGCCCGGGCCGGGCCGGGCCAAGCCCGGATCGGGCCGGACCGCAGCGCGGCAGCCAGCTCGCCCGGCCGGGTGGGCGTCGCGTCCTCGGCGGCGCCGGGTCAGTGGGTGGCGGCCTCGGTCAGGTCGGCCAGCGGGGCGGCGGCGGCGAACAGGTAGCCCTGGGCGGCGTCGCAGCCCAGCCGGCGGAGTTGTTCGGCCTGGGCCGAGCATTCCACCCCTTCGGCGATGACCTCCAGGCCGAGCGCGTGGCCCATGGTGACGATGGCGCCGACGACGGCGGTGGCGGCGGGGTCCTCCCCCAGGCCGGAGACGAAGGTGCGGTCGAGTTTGAGCACCTGGGCCGGGATCTGCTGCAGGTAGGACAGCGACGAGTAGCCGGTGCCGAAGTCGTCGATGGCCAGCCGGACGCCGAGGGCCTGCAGCCAGGCCAGGTTGGCCACCACGGACGGGTTGCCGGAGACCATGGTGGACTCGGTCAGTTCGAGCACCAGCCGGTCCGGCGGCAGGCCGGTGCGGTGCGTGATCCGGCTGATCGCCTCGACGATGTCCGGCGAATGCAGGTCCTGGGCGGAGAGGTTGACCGCGATCGAGGCGCCGGGCGGGGCCAGCGGCCAGCGGGTGAACTGCTCGCAGGCGGTCTCGACCACCCAGGTGTCGATGGCGGTGATCAGCCGGGTCTCCTCGGCGACCGGGATGAAGGCGTCCGGCAGAACCAGGCCGTGACCCGGGCGGTTCCACCGGATCAGGGCCTCGACGCCGAGCATCCGGCGGTCGGACAGCCGCACGATCGGTTGGAAGTGCAGCAGCAACTGGTCGGTGCCGATCGCCTGGCGCAGCGCGTTCTCGGTGGACAGCCGGTCGTCCACCCGGGCCTGCATGGCATCGTCGAAGATCACCACCTGGCCGCGGCCGCCGGCCTTCGCCTGGTACATGGCGAGATCCGCCTTGCGCAGCAGGTTGTCCGCGCTGGTGTCGCCGGCGGCGGCCAGCGCCACCCCGATGCTCGCGCTGACCGTCGTGTTCTGGTTGCCGACGCACATGGGCAGTTCCAGGCTGGCCGCGATCCGCTGGCCGACCGCGACCGCGGTGTCCACGCAATCCAGGTCGGAGCAGACGACGACGAACTCGTCGCCACCGATCCGGGCCACCATGTCGGCGTCCCGGATCGCGGCCTGGATCCGCTCCGCCGCGCACAGCAGCAGCAGGTCGCCCGCGGCGTGCCCGAGGCTGTCGTTGACCAGCTTGAACCCGTCCAGGTCGATGAACAGCACGGCCAGCAGGCGGTCGCTGTGCCGCCGGCCGCTCAGCGCACCGTCCAGCGCGTCGGCCAGCGTGTCGGCCAGCGCGGTCCGGTTCGGCATGCCGGTCAGCGCGTCCTCGCGGGCCTGCCGGCTGAGCCCGTCGTGCAGCTCGCGCATCTCCTCGGACGAGATCTCGATCGAGCGTTCCAGCGTGTAGCGGGCCGCGTCGGCCTCCAGGTATGACGTGCTCACCCGGCTCAGCAGCTTGGCCCAGGCGGCCGGATCCGGCGCTTCCGCGGCGGTGAGCCCGAGCCGGCGGAGCTGCCGTTCAAGGGAGCTGTGGTAGTTCCGGCGGCTGTCCATCAATCATGCCGCTTCCCAGAACGTCGCGATCGTCATCGTCTCGTTGTGCAGGTCGCAGGTGCCGGCGACGATCGAGGCGATCTCGCCGTAGGAGTAGAAGCCGATCATCTCGACGCCGGCCGGCAGCGCCCCCAGCACCGCCTCCAGTTCCTCCTCGGTGCGGCCGCCGAGGATCAACCGGCGGCCGACGCAGCTGACCGCGACCGCCAGCGCGGCCCCCTCCGGGACGGTGCCGGAGTCCGCGGCGGCGGCGTGCGCGCCGTCCACCAGCCGGTCCAGGTTGGCCCGCATCAGCTGGGCCAGCGAGCCCTCCGGGACGTCGCCGGCGAAGGTGAGGCTCTGCGTCTCCTCGTCCAGGTTCAGGATGGTGCGCACCAGCCGGCGGTCGGCGGCCCCGGGCGCCCGCACCTCGAGCGGGAACAGCAGCGCGGTGGCCGGCAGCCCGGCGACCCGGTCGCCCAGGTACTTCTTGTAGAGCGCCAGCGCCGGCTGCCCGTCCAGCTCGAACAGCACGTTGGCGGCCGACCGGGTGACCCGGCGCTCCGGGCCGAAGATGTCCCAGCCGCCGCCGGACCCGTGCCCGACCCGCAACCGCGGCCCGGCCAGCCCCACCGCGGTGACGTAGCCGCTGCGCGGCTGCCCGTCCACCAGTACCCAGGTGCGCTCGAACCGGGATCCGTCGCCGGCCAGCCCACCGGCGATCAGCACGTCCGGCCCGGCCGCGTCGACCATCCCGGCGACCAGCGGGCTGCCGTTGACGCCGGTGCCGTCGGACAGCACGAAGATCGCCTTGAGCTCCGGCTCGCCGGCCAGCAGCCGCCCCGCCAGCGCGGCGCCGGCCCGGTACGACTCGGCCGGGTGGGCCACCGGCTCGCACGCCAGCGAGACGCGGGTGTCGGCGAACCGGCAGATGGCCACCGCTATCGACTCGTCGGTGACCGAATCGGCCAGGATCTCCCCGGCGGTCGAGCAGCCGAGCACGTGCGAGCCGGGATACTCGGCCGTCAGTGCCAGTAGCGGCGCCGGGTCGGTCAGCAGCTCGGACGAGCCGTATGCCATCACCAGTGTGTCCGGACCGTCCCAGGCCGGCAGCGGGCGGGACCAGCCGGTCGACGACTCCCACCGGGAAGTGCACAGCTCCACGGGAACCCCTTCGCGCACGACTCCTGGCCGGCCGCACCGCCCAGATGACGTGAATGTCGGCCGGCGCAGCCCGATCCTGAGCAGACCGCCGTATCCGCTCGCCGGAAACCACCCACCGGCCGGGGAGCCCGTCGGGTCGGTGCGGTCGTCGGCTGGGCGGCCGGGTCAGGTCGATCTTGGCGTCGGCGAGGGGGTGTCTTGGGGCCGCGTTTGGCTTCGGGCCGGGTCGGACCGGGGTGCCTTGGCTGTGCGGCCGCCCGAAAGGGCGGCGCACTGCCCGGACGTTCCGCCCGGTCGGTACCCGAACTAGGGTTCGACCGCCCAACGCCGTCGTCTGGGAGCTGCCATGTCGGGTCGTCGGATTCGCCGTCTGTTAGTCGGTGCGGGAGCCGCTACCGCGGCTGCCGCGCTGTGTACCGCATCTGCCGTGCCGGTCGCCCAAGCGGCGCCGGCCGGTGGCGCCGCGGTGCAGCACGTGATCGTCCTGCTCAAGAACCAGCATCCGGAGGCGCCGGCCGGGCCGGCCACGATCGGGCGCCGGGCCACGCTGACCGCGGCCGACCAGGCGCCGCTGGTCGCGCACGCCCGCGGCGGCGGCGGCCGTGACTTCCGCCAGCTGCACGTGAGCAACGCGTTCGCGGCTGCCGTGCCGGCCGCCGAGGTCGCGAAGCTCGCGGCCGACCCCGCGGTCGCCGCGGTACTGCCGGACCGGCTGGTCGCGGCGCCGAAGCACGAGTCGGACCAGCCGGTGACCGGCGGCCAGGGCCCGGTGTCGGGCACGGTCTGCCCGGCGTCGCCGAGCCAGCCGCTGCTGGAGCCGGAGGCGCTGCAGCTGACGCACACCGCGTTCAGCGACGGCACGCCGTCCGCGCAGCAGATCGCCACCGGGCGCGGCGTCACCGTCGCCTTCCTCGCCGATGGCCTGGACATCAACAACCCGGACTTCATCCGCGCCGACGGCAGCCACGTCTTCACCGACTTCCAGGACTTCAGCGGTGACGGCCCGGACGCGCTCACCAGCGGCGCCGAGGCCTTCGGCGACGCCAGCGCGATCGCCGCGCAGGGCCGGCAGACGTACGACCTGGCGCAGTTCGTGAACCCGGCGCACCCGCTGCCGGCCGGCTGCAACATCCGCGTCCTGGGCATGGCGCCGGGCGCCAGCCTGGTCGGGCTGAAGGTCTTCCCGGCCGGCGGGTTCGCGTTCAACTCGGCGATCCTGGCCGCGCTGGACTGGGCGGTCACCCACGACCACGCCGACGTGATCAGCGAGTCGTTCGGCAGCAACCAGTTCCCGGACACCAACGACGACCCGACCGCGCTGTTCAACGAGCAGCTGGTGCGGGCCGGTGTGACCGTGCTGGCCAGCAGCGGCGACGCGGGCGGCTTCAACACGATCGGCTCGCCGGCCAGCACGCCGGGCGTGATCGCGGTCGGCGGCACCACGATGTTCCGCAGCTACGCGCAGGTCGTCGGCAACGGGTTCCAGCTGTCCAACGGCAGGTACCGCGGCAACGGCATCTCCGGGCTGAGCTCGTCCGGTTTCACCCAGCCGGGCCGCACGATCGACCTGCTCGCGCCCGGTGACCTCGGCTGGGCGCTGTGCACGCCGGACCCCGCCCGCTACGCCAACTGCACCGACGACAAGGGCGCCCCGGCCAGCATCGAGCAGTTCGGCGGCACCAGCCAGTCGGCGCCGCTGACGGCCGGCGCGGTCGCGCTGATCATCCAGGCCTACCGGGACAGCCACCTCGGCGCCCGGCCGTCGCCGGACCTGATCCGCCGGCTGCTCACCAGCACCGCCGACGACCTGGGCCTGCCCGCGCAGGAGCAGGGCGCCGGCCTGATCAACACGCTGCGCGCGGTCAAGGCGGCCAAGGCGGCGCCCGGGCCGCAGGGCCCGGTGCGGTCCAGCGCGACCGACCTGCTGGTCAGCCAGCAGCAGCTCAACCTGACCAGCGGCGGCGGCTCGGCGACCGGCCGGGAGACCGTGACCAACCTGTCCGACCGGCCCCGGGTCGTGCACGCGTCGGTGCGGGCCACCGACGTCGTGCTCGGCAGCGCCAGCCAGACCGTGCCGCTGGACGTGGCCACCGCGCCGACGTTCGTCGACCAGCTGGGCCGGCTCCGGGCGTACAGCCGGACCACGTTCACGGTGCCGCGCGGCGTGAGCCGGCTCACCGGGTCGATCGCCTGGGCCCGCCCGGGCACCACGGTGCGCCTGCTGCTGCTCGAACCGGACGGCACCTACTCCGCGTACAGCCTGCCGCAGGGCTCGGGCAACTTCGGCTTCATCGACGTGGCCTCGCCGGTGCCCGGGCAGTGGACCGCGATCCTGTTCACCGCGGCCAGCGCGGCCGGTTTCTCCGGCAACGTCCAGCTGACCACGACCAGCTACGGCACCGGGTCCGGCGGCACCGCCGCGCCGGCCGACTTCGTGCTGGCCCCGCACCAGAGCCGGACGGTCACCGTGCACGCCCGGCCGGCCGGTACCCCGGGTGACAGCGCGGACGCGCTGGTGCTCGCCAGCCGGCAGCTCGGCGGGGCGCCGGCGACCAGCGTGGTGCCGATCGCGATCCGCACGCTGGTCGACTTCGGCCGGCACGGCAGCGCGACCGTGCACGGCGCGTTCGACGGCGGCAACGGGCGCAACGGCGTCCCGAACCCGTCCCAGACGTACGAGTTCGACGTGCCGCGCGGCGCCCGCGACCTGTCCATCGGGCTGAAGATCGACGGCGACCCGAACCAGGTGCTGTACGGCTTCCTGGTCGACCCGAGCGGTGAGCCGCTGTCCGAGCGGACCAACCAGCGGGCCGCCGCCGACGGCACCATCAGCCTGGTCAACGGCCTGCAGTCGACCGTGGCGGCGCCGCGGCCGGGCCGCTGGCGGTTCGTCTTCGCCGTGTTCGGGCCGGTGGCCGGCACCGCGACAAGCACCCCGTTCACCGCGACGTTCGCGCTGAACTCGGTGCGGGCCAGCGGCTCCGGCGTGCCGACCAGCCCGCGCACGGTGCTGCGGGCCGGCCGGCCGGTGACCGCGACGGTCTCGTTCGGCAACACCGGCGGGACCGACGCGGCCTACTTCGTGGACGGCCGGCTGACCACCCGCGGCACCCTGCCGCTGGTCGTGCAGAACGCCGACTACACGCTGCCCGGCGCACCGGTGGGGCCGTTCCCGGCGGTGCGGGTGCCGACGCAGACGGACGCGCTGACCATGTCCGCCCGCGCCGACCACGCGATCAACTTCGAGGTGTCGCCGTTCCCGGCGGACCACGTGGGCGATCTCGCCTTCGAGGGCGACCCGGACCGGGTCGGCGGCCCGAACGGGCTGACCCCGTCGGTGACGGTCGCGGACCCGACGGTGGCACCGCAGACCTGGCTGGCGCTGCCGGTCACGATCGGCCCGTTCGCGACCACCGGCCCGACCGTGCACGCCACGTTCACCGGCTCGGTGCACACCCGGCTGTTCGACCGGGCGGTGACGGCGAGCACCGGCGACCCGCTGCTGTCCTATGTGGACGCCAGCGCGCCGGCCAGCCTGCCGGCCACCGTGGCGGCCGGCGGGCACGGCAGCATCACGGTCACCTTCACCCCGTCCGGGCCGCGCGGCAGTGTCGTGCGCGGCGTGCTCTACCTGGACACGGTGGACGGGGTGACCGGCAGCACCGACGAGGTGGCGGCGATCCCGTACACCTACACGATCGGCTAGCCGCGACCGGCCGGCCCGGACCGGCCGGCCCTGATCGGCCCGCTGATCGGGTAGGCGGTGGCCCCGCAGTGCCTGGCACTGCGGGGCCATCCCTGTCTGGCATCGGGTAAATGGCATGTGCCGGCCGGGGTGCACCCGATCCTGCGGGTCACCGACGCCGGCCGGCCCGGGCCGCCCCCGGCGGGACCGGTCAGGCCGGGGCGCGCCAGTGGATGGCGGTGATGTCGTCGTGCAGGTCGGTGAAGGTGGCGCCCGGGAACGCGGCACGGTAGCGGTCCGCGAACTCGGCCCGGGGCAGCGGGACGTTCGCGGCGGCGTGCTCCAGCCAGGTCGGGTGCAGCCGGAGCCGGAGCACGTCGGCGGCCACCTCGGCGCTCCGGGACCGGTTGCGGTAGGAGTCCTCGGCGTCCTCGAAGGCACGCTGGACGTGCCAGTCCCGGTCCCGCCACGGGCCCGGGTCGACCAGGTCGATGATCGCCAGGTGGCCGCCGGGCGCAACCAGCGAGCGCAGGTGCGGCAGCGCCACGTCGTACGCGCGCAGGTGGTGCAGCGTGGTGACGGTGAAGACGGTGTCGAACACCCCGTCGGTGCCGGGCGTGACGTCCAGCAGGCTGCGCACCTCCAGCCGCACCCCGGGCCGCCGGTGCTCGGCCCGGGCGATGTCGATCTCGCGGGCCGAGATGTCCACCCCCAGCACCTCGGCGTGCCGGTCGGCGAGCAGGCCGGTGAACCGGCCGGTGCCGCAGCCGAGATCCACCGCCCGGGCCCCATCCACAGTCGATAGGTCCGGCACGTTCGCCAGCACCCAGGGCTGGAAGATGCCGGCACTGTCGGCGGCGAAGGTGTGGAACAGCTCCGCCAGCTCGTCGAAGCGGACCTTCTGCTCGGGCATGTTGACCATCGCGGTGCTCCTGTCCGTGACGCCGGCCGGGGAACCGGGCCCCAGCCTGCCACCCGCCGCCACGACACCGCAGCTCACCGCAACCGGCCTAGGCCAGTCGAGTTACCGCCCGCCGGCCGCCGGGTTCCGCCCCGGCCGCCAGGCCCCGGCCACCCGGGCCCGGCCCGGACCCGGGGCGGGACGGCTCAGCTCGCCCAGAACCGGAACAGCGCGTCGCCGATGTGGACCAGGTCGGACGGGACTCCGAAGGCGTCGATGACACCGTCGATCACGCCGAAGAAGGCCGCGTTCACCGACGGGATCAGCAGCACGCCGAACAGCACGAAGAAGCCGACACCGGCGACCTGCCCGGCCGCCCGGACCACCGGTCGCGGCAGCCAGGGCTCCAGGATGCCGAAGCCGTCCAGGCCCGGAACCGGCAGCAGGTTCAGCAGGCTCGCGGTCACCTGCAGGTAGGCCAGGAAGGCGAGGGCGGCCCAGAACCCGAAGTGGGCGTCCGAGCCGTAGTCGACCCGGCTGATCGCCAGCAGCAGGGCGACCGACAGCGCGACGTTGACCAGCGGCCCGGCCGCCGAGACCAGCGAATGCCGCAGCCGGCCGCGGATCCGGCTGCGGTCCACCCAGACCGCGCCGCCCGGGAACCCGATGCCGCCGAGCAGCACGAACAGCACCGGCAGCGCGATGCTCAGCCCGGCATCGCTGTACTTCAGCGGGTTCAGCGTCAGGTAGCCCTTGGCCGCGACGCTGCTGTCGCCGGCCTGGAACGCGGCCCGGGCGTGCGCGTACTCGTGCAGGCACAGCGAGACCAGCCAGCCGGCAACGACGAAGATGAACACGCCGATCCGGACGTCGCCCGACCCGGTCCACACCAGCCAGCCGCCCAGCCCGCACAGCACCAGCAGGCCGAGGAAGACGGCGCTGGGCCGGCGCAGGGCCGGATCCGACGCCGCAACCGGCTCCGCTGCCAACACCGCCTCCTGGACTCAGCCGGAATCAACCCGCTCCACAATCAGCCGGGCCGACGGTACCGCCCACCTGGCCCGCCACCGGCACCCGGCCACATCCCCTCCGCTATCGACATCCAGGCCGCCGCGGCGGTGAGCCGGGCCTGAACCGGGCGGCGGCCCCGGCATCATGGGGCGGAACCCGGAGGTGGCCCGATGATCCAACGGCGGGTGCACGAGGCGGACGCGGCGGCGGTCGTCGCGAACGCCCAGCTCGTCCTGCACGAGCGGGAGGCGCGCGACCGGGGCTGGTGGGAGTACGAGCGGTCGCTGTTCCACGCTGGCAGCACGGTGTCGATCAGCTGGTTCCAGGGCACCGGTCCGGACTTCGTCGCCGCCTCGCACCGGCTCACCGCCGGCGGCGACCGGACCCGACACCGGCTCGGCCCACCGGTGGTGCACCCGAACGCGGACCGCGCGCTGGTCACCCTGCCGATGACGCTGATCTCCCGGTCGATCGTGGACGGCGTCGAGGTCGACCTGGCCGGCCACGTCCGGATGGTCTACCGGACGCAGCGGCAGGCCGGCGGCTGGGGCATCGTCGGGATGACCGCGGTCTACGAGCACGACCAACTGACCGCGGCCGTCCCCGGGCAGCCGCTGACCGTCCCACCAGCCGAGCTGGCCGGGCTGCGGCCCAGCTACCGCATGCTGGCCTGGCTGTTCGGCCGCCGCGGCATCCCGGTCACCCCGGACGCACTCGGTGACGACCGGCCGGACGAGGTCGCGGCCTTCGCCGCGACCTCGTCCGCCTGGCTGAACGACCCGGAGCGGTCGGGCAGTCACCACTGACGCCGCCGGCCACCGGGCCGGATCACCCGCTGCCGTCCGGGTCTGCCGTCCGGGTCGGGCGGTCGATCAGGCCGGACCCGCGCTGGCTATCCGGTTCTGCGGGCCAGCCGGACGGTTGGCCGGGTGATCAGGTAGAGGCCGCTCCCCTCGTCCTCGCCGGGCGCGAACTCGCGGAGGGCGGAGAAGTCCAGGCCACTGCCGTCGGCGGTGCCGCGCTCGCGGGCGGCGTCCTGGGCTGCCTCGGCCTCGCGCAGCAGGGTCGCGGTGCGCACCCGGTCACCGGTGGCCTGGGCCTCGCGCAGGTCGCTGGCCCCGGTGACGATCTCGGCGAAGTTGCGCAGCGGCACCGGCCCGAGCGCGTTCGGGTCGAGCAGCTGCTCGGCCTGCCCGAAGTACCGGTCCTGCCCGTCGTAGGTCTGGTACAGCCGCGCGGTCAGCACCAGCAGCCGGCAGTAGGCCCGCCGGTAGGCCAGCTCGAAGAACCGCAGCGCCTCCGCCTCCGGTACCTCACCATCCAATGTGGACACCAGCGCGGCGGCGAGGGTGAGCGCGCTGTACTGGGCCAGGTGCACCCCGGTGGACAGCAGCGGATCGAGGAAGCAGGCCGCGTCCCCGGTGCTGGCCCAGCCGGGCCCGCTGAACGTGTCGGCCACGTACGAGTAGTCCTGCTCGGCCCGGATCGGCGAGACGAGGGCGGCGTCGGCGACGACCTCAGCCACGGCCGGACTGGCGGCCAGCCGCTCCAGGTAGTACGCCGGCAGCGATTCGGCCTGCTGCCGGCCGGCCTGGAACGCGGTCTTCCTGGTCACGTAGCCGAGGCTGAGCCGGCCGTCGGCAAGCGGGATTAGCCACCACCAGCCGTGCGGCGTGGCCACCGCGGTGAGCGCGCCCATCGGCGCGCCGGGCCGGATCCGGGCACCGGTCCAGTAGCCCCAGACCGCGGTGTTCTCGAAGTCCGGGTGCCGGCGCCGGTTGAGCAGGTGCTGCGCCGAGATCAACCCGCTGCGACCGGACGCGTCCACCACGAACCGGGCCGCCACCCGCCGGACTTCAGCCGTCCCGGCGTCGGCGACCCGGGCGGCAGGGCCGCCGGCGGCCCCAGCGCAGGTAACCCCAGCGGCGGGAGCCCCCGCGCCGGGTGCCGCAGCGCCGGGAGCGCCGGCGGCCCGGGCCGCCGGTCGGCCGAGCCATTCCGCGCCGACCGCCCGCGGGCCGTCGAACAGCACCCGCTTGACCTGTGCCCCCTCGATCACCTCGACGCCCTGGGCCGCCGCGTTGCGCAGATTCTGCTCGTCGAACCGGGACCGGTCCACCTGCCAGGACCGGGTCCCGTTGCCGAGCGCGTTCCAGTCGATGATCCACTCGTCCAGGCTCCAGGTGAACCGGACCCCGCGCTTGTCCTGGTGGCCGCCCCGCTCGACCGCGTCCAGCGCGCCGGTCAAGGCGAGCACGGTCCGCGCGGACGGCGCCAGCGACTCGCCGATGTGGTAGCGCGGGAACGTCTCCCGCTCCAGCAGCGTGACCCGCCTGCCGGCCCGGGCCAGCAGCGACGCCACCGTCGTCCCGGCCGGACCCCCGCCGATCACGAGGACATCCACCGGCGCACCGGCCGGCCGGCGACCGCCGGCACCGGCTCCGGCCCCCCGCTCGGGCCCGGCGCCGCCGCCGACCGGGCGACCCGGCCCGGTCACGCCGCCACCTCGCCGCGCAGCACGACGGCCGAGTTGTTGCCGCCCATCCCGACGCTGGTCGATATCGCGACCCGGACCCGGGTGTCGAGGCCGGTGCCGGTGACGTGCCGCGCCTGGCAGCCCTCGCCGGGCGTGACCAGGCCGTGCGTCGGCGGCACCTGGCAGCGGTGCGTCGCCAACAGCGCCACCATGATCTCGAACGCGCCGGACGCGCCGAGCATGTGTCCGGTCGCGCCCTTGCTGCCGCTGACCGCGACGTTGTCGGCGTGCCGACCGAAGACGTTGCGCAGCGCGGTGATCTCGGCCGGGTCGTTGGACGGTGTAGCGGTGCCGTGCACGTTCAGGTAGTCGACTCCGGTCGGCGCGATGCCCGCGTCGTCCAGCGCCTCGCGCAGGCAGGCGGTCAGCCCTGGCGCCGACGCGGGCGGGATGTCGCTCATGTCGAACGCGTCGCCGCGCAGGCCGTAGCCGAGGATCTCGCCGTAGCGGCGGGCGCCGCGGGCGACGGCGTGGTCGAGTTCCTCCAGCACCAGGACGACCGCGCCCTCGCCGAGCACGGTGCCGTCCCGGTCCCGGTCGAACGCCCGGCAGGCGCCGGCGACCGAGCCGGTCCCGTTGCGGGCGAACCCGCTGACGATGATCTCGGTGACCGGCGACTCGGCGCCGCCGGCCAGCATCACCTCAGCCCGGCCGCAGCGGATCTTCTCGTACGCCGCGATCACCGAGTCCGACCCGGACGCGGACGCGCCGCTGACCGTGACCAGCGGCCCGCCCAGCCCGTGCCGGACCGACAGCAGCGAGGTGGCCGCGTTCGGCAGTGCCATGTTGAACAGCCGCGGTGATACGCCCCGGGTGCCGTCCCGGGCCAGCGCCGCGAACTCCCGTTCGAGCACCTCGGTGGAGGAGAACGCGACGCCGATCGCGACGCCGATCCGGTCGAACCGCTCGGCCGACTTGCGGGTGGTGATCACCGGCCGGTTGGGCAGGTTGAGCTTCGCGTCCTCGATCGCGGCCCGGCCGGCGGCCAGGACGTAGTGCTGGTAGCGGTCCAGCGCCCGGGCGTCCCGGGCCGACACGCCATGGTCGCCGACGTCGAACCCGTCGATCTGGCCGGCCGTCTTCACCGGGCACCGGCTGGTGTCGAACCGGGTGGTCGGGGCGACGCCGCTGTCCCCGGCCAGCAGCCGCTCGAACGTCGTGTCGACGTCCCCGCCGAGCGGGGTCACCGCGCCGAGCCCGGTGACGACGACCCGCCGCCGCCCGCTCACGAGGCGCCGACGCTGGCGACCAGCACGCCGGTGGCGCCGGCGGCATCCATCGGGAGATGGTCGACGGTCGCGAAGCCGGCGTCCAGCAGCCAGCCGGCCAGCTCGTCGTGCGAGTAGTTCCGGCCGCCGGCCGTCTCGACGATCATGTTCAGCCCCATCAGCGCCGCCGACGGCGGCCCGGACCGGTCGGCGGTGAGCATCAGCTCGCAGATCAGCAACTGACCGCCCGGCGGCAGCGCGGCCCGACACTTGCCCACCAGCATCCGCCCGGTGGCCTCGTCCCAGTCGTGCAGGATGTTGCTGAGCAGCAGGACGTCGTACCCGGCCGGCAGCTCCTCGCGGGTGAAGTCGCCGACCTGGAACCCGATCCGGTCGGTCAGCCCAGCGGCGGCGACCGCGTCCAGCGCGGCCTGCTGGATCAGCGGCAGGTCGAACACGGCCGCCCGCAGCCGCGGATGCGTCTGGCACAGGTGGATCGGGAACGCCGCGGTGCCACCGCCGACGTCGAGCAGTGCCCGGTGCCCGGTGAAGTCGTGCACCCGGTCCAGCGCCCGCGCAGTGCCGCTAGAGATCGAGTGCATCGCCGTCCAGAACAGATCCAGCATCTTCGGGTCCGTGGTGGTGAACACGGATTCCTGGGTGTCCGGGTCGTAGGTGATCGGCCGGTTCGTCTTCAGCGCCCGGACCAGCTCGAACCAGGGCAGGTACTCCACCTGGTCGACGAAGCGCACAAACCCACCGAAGTAGGTTGGTTGGCTGGGCACCAGGAACTGCTCGCTGAGCGGCGAGTTCGTGTAGCCGCCGCCGCTGGCCCGGAGCAGCCCGATCGACGCACAGCCGGCCAGAAGTTGATCAGTTGGCCGCTCCTGCAGCCCCAGGTTGGCGCCGATCTCGTCCTTGGTCAGCACCCGGCCGCCGGCCAGCAGCGAGAACAGGTCGAGCTCGGCCGCCGCGGCCAGCGTCTTGAACGCCCAGAAGCCGCTGGCCAGCTGCATCAGCGGCACCGGGGACGGCGCGTCCGGCACGCTCGCGCTGCCGTTGGCCGGGGGCTGGGTGGAGACATCGTGAGTGGTCATCCGGTCGCACCTTCCCGAGTGCTAGGACAGCCTGGCGCTCTCAGGACGATATCGACCCTTGACCGGTTAAGTCATCGGCATGCCACTTTCAGCCTAAGTGAGTGGATCATCGGGTTCCATCCCGACTATCCGGTTCGGACCATCAGATATCGCCCAACGACATCGGCTCTCGATCCCCCGGCCGTGACGAGCCGGAGAGCTGACCGCAACATGCCGGCGCCTGCGGCCGAGCCGGGCGTGCCGCCCACTAGGAGCCGACCTGGCGACTTCCGGGCGCAACGGGTTGATCGGTCCCGTATCCGCTGTTACCTGCGGTAGCAGGCACACCGAGCCGGAACGGCGGCGACACGTCCACGAAACCGGCCGTCGATACTTTCCGAACGCCGCATCCGCGCCGGCCCCCGGAGGAAAAGTGCGCAGATCCGCGATCCGCCTGTCCGTGTGCGCGCTCATCACCGTCGGGCTGGCGGTTCCGCCGCTGGCGGCGCCGGCCACCGCCCGGGCCGCCGGCCCACCCACGCTCAACCTGGAGACGCTCACCGGCGCGCAGGCCGAGCAGCTGATGGCCGCGGGCACGCTCACCTCGGTCCAGCTCACCCGGGCCTACCTGGACCGGATCCGGGCGCTGAACAAGCGCGGGCCCGGGCTGAACGCGGTCACCCAGCTGAACCCGAACGCGCTCAAGGAAGCCGCCATCGCCGACCGCGAGCGGGCCGCCGGCCACCTGCGCGGCCCGGCGCACGGCCTGCCGATCCTGATGAAGGACCTGATCGACGTCAAAGGCATGTACACCTCGGCCGGCAACTACTCGTTGCGTGGCTCGTTCCCGGCCAGTGACGCCGGCATCACCACGAAGTTGCGCGAGCACGGGGTGGTGATCCTCGGCAAGCTCGGCCTGTCCGAGTTCGCGAACAGCTTCGGTAACCAGCCGTCCGGCTTCTCGAACCTGACCGGGCAGGTGCTGAACGGGATCGACGCCGACCAGAACCCGAGCGGCTCGTCGTCCGGCACCGGTGCGGCGATGGCCGCGGCACTGTCCACTTTGGGCATCGGCACCGAGACGTCCGGCTCGATCATCAGCCCGTCCAGCACGCAGAGCCTGGTCGGGCTGCGGCCGACGGTCGGGCTGGTGCCCGGGTACGGCATCGCGCCGATCCTCGCCTCCCAGGACACCGCCGGCCCGATGGTGCGCAACGTCTCGGACGCGGCCCTGACGCTGCAGTCGATCGCCGGGCCGGACCCGGCCAGCGACGCCGAGTACAGCGCCGTGTTCGGGCCGGACTACCTGGCCACCGGCGTCATCCCGGCGCCGCCGGCCACCGTGCCGGACTACCTGTCCGCGCTGGACCTCGGCTTCGTGGCCGGCAGGAAGGTCGGCTACAACGGCACGCTCACCGACGGCAGCCCGCTGAAGCTCGCCTTCGACGCGCTGACCGCGGCCGGCGCGATCATGGTGCCGCGACCGGTGACCACGGTCGGCCCGCTGCCGGCGGTGCCGAACGGCTACGAGCAGCACAAGACGATCGACGAGTACTACCGGCGGCTCGGCCCGGACGCGCCGGTCAGGTCGCTTGTGGACGAGGTCGCGGCGAACCAGACCGACCCGCAGCAGGCGCTGAAGTTCGGCAACAGCCAGCACCTGTCCGAGTCGCTGGCGGACACCTCGCCGGGCGGCGCGAACGAGACGCAGTTCCGGGCGAACCTGCCGCTGCGCAAGGCCGCCTGGCACAAGGCGATCAACGACATGATGCAGTTCACCAACTCCGACCCGGCCCAGCCGGCCGACCCGGTGCTCGCGATCCTGGGCAGTGTCCCGAGTGGACCGCAGGCCGGCTACCCGGCGATCACGATCCCGATGGGGTACAGCACCACCACCCGGCGCGCGGTCAACGTCCAGGTGTCCGGCAACGCCTACACCGAGCGCAACCTGATCGGCGTGGGCTACGTGATCGAGCAGGCCACCCGGCTGCGCCAGCCCGCGTCCACAGTGGACCCGAGCATGTACCGGTGCGCCCGGACCACCCCGGCCGAGCCGTTCGCGGCCCGCGGGCAGTGCAACCCGGACTACCAGACGATCATGGCGATGCTCGGCGGCACCGCCCCGGCGGCGCTGCCGTTCGCGCTGGAGACCGAGTCGGCGGGCAGCCTGGCCGCGCGGCTGGCGGCCGGCACCCTCAGCTCGGAGACCCTGGTCCGGGCCTACCTCTACCGGATCGCGCTGGCGAACGCGGAAGGCCCGTCGATCCAGGCGGTCCGGGCGCTGAACCCGCACGCGCTGGCCGACGCGAAGGCGGCCGACCGGGGCCGGCGGAACGCCCCGCGCGGCCCGCTGTACGGGATCCCGGTGCTGCTGACCGACTCGATCGACGCCACCGGGCTGCCCACCACCGGCGGCTCGATCGCGCTGCAGAACGCCCGGCCGAAGCGGAACTCGGCGATCGCGGCGAAGCTGGCCGCGGCCGGCGCGATCATCCTCGGCAAGACCAACGGGACCGAGCTGAACGGCCTGTTCGACCCGAACCTGCCCGAGGGCTACTCGTCGCTGGGCGGCCAGGTGCTGCTGCCCTCGGACACCGACAAGACCCCGGCCGGCTCGTCGGCCGGGTCGGCGGCGGCGGCCGCGGCCGGCCTGGCCGCGATCACCGTCGGGATGGAGACCTCGACCGACACCGCGCAGCTGATCGGCCCGGCCGGGGTGGCCGGCGTGGTCGGCCTCAAGCCGACGGTCGGCCTGGTCAGCCGCGCCGGGGTGCTGCCGGTGGCGAAGTCGCAGGACTCCCCCGGCCCGATCGGCCGGACCGTGGCCGACGTCGCCAGCACGCTGAACGTGATCGCCGGCACCGACCCGGCCGACCCGGCCACCGCCGGCACGCCGACCCGGCCGGACTACACCGCCGGCCTGACCCCCGGCGCGCTGCGGGGCAAGCGGATCGCGGTCATCGCCAGCAGCACCGACCCGTACCCGGCGATGGTCGACACGCTGCGGGCGCAGGGCGCCACCCCGGTCGTGGTCACCATCGGCACGCCGACCGCCACGCCGAGCATCGTCGGCACCGAGTTCAAGCGGGACCTGGACGCGTACCTGGCCGGCAGCGGCATGACCCTGCAGAAAATCATCGACTACAACGCGGCCAACCCGGCGGAAGGGCTGAAGTACCAGCAGGGCGAACTGGTCGCCGCGCAGGCGGTGGACCTGACCGACCCGACCACCGCGGCCAGCTACGCCGCCGACCTGGCCACCGGCCGGACGGCCAGCCGGGCGCTGATCGACGGCATCCTCGGCGGCGGCACCGCCGACCCCGGCGACGACCTCGACGCGGTCCTGGTGCCGAGCGGGAACGCCCTGGTCGGCGCCGCCGACCGGGCCGGCTACCCGGTGCTGACGATCCCGGCCGGGTACGGCGCGACCAACAGCGGCGCCGGGCACAACCCGATCGGCGTCACCCTGGTCGGCACCGCGTTCAGCGAGGCGACGCTGCTCGCCGACGGGTACGCGCTGGAGCAGGCGGGCGCCGTGCGGCTGGCGCCGAGCTTCACCAACCCGAGCATGTGGCGGTGCGTCCCGGGCAGCACGTTCTTCACCGGCGAGCTGTGCAACCCGGGCGACCGGCAGACCGAGCCGGACACGGTGCTCACCGCGCTGGCCGGCCGGCTGGCCGGCCTGGGCATCGACCCCGGGCTGGCCGGGCAGCTGACCGGCCTGCTCACCGGCACCGTCGGCGACCTCGGCTCGCACTTCGACGCCTGCCGCGGCCTGGACGACGTGCTGCAGTTGGTGTTCGACCGGGCCGGCCTGCCGGCGCTGCCGGTCGCCGCCGCGAAGGCGATCGTCGGCACCGTCACCGCGGTCGAGGACGTCGCGCTCGGCTGCAACGACCCGGACGCCGACCTGCCGACCGGCCAGGCCCAGCAGGACGTGCTGAGCCTGATCGGCGCGCTCACCGCGCTGCCGCTGGACCCGACCGTCACGGCCGGCCTGCGCACCGCGATCAGCACCGCCGGCAAGAAGATCGCCGGCAGCCCGATCCCGCAGGCCTGCCGGGCCGTGCAGGACGTCGGCCGGAA
>Ga0307499_10000042_pt1 | contig 39536 bp, 29 predicted proteins | sample 13_S_MG_FD_201363 | JGI IMG/M metagenome (GOLD analysis project Ga0307499, IMG submission 201363) | Soil microbial communities from Populus trichocarpa stands in riparian zone in the Pacific Northwest, United States - 13_S | ecosystem: Environmental > Terrestrial > Soil > Riparian zone > Trees... | reverse complement strand
GCCGCCGCCGCCGGCCTGGACGCCCGGGCCTGGCAGCTGGCCTGGGCCTTGGACACCGTGCTGGACCGGCGGGGGTACTGGCGAGAGTGGGCCAGCGCCTGGCAGGCCGCCCTGCCCGTAGCCGGCCGGCTACCCCACCCCGCCGCCGCGACCGCCCACCGCCTCCTGGGCGCGGCGGTGACCAGGCTGGGTCACAACGAGCGGGCGCACACCCACCTCCAGCAGGCCCTGCGCCGATACGTCGAGGCGAACGACCCGGTCGGCCAGGCCCACGCGCACCTCGACCTCGCTCTCCTGTGGGACCGGCGGGGCCGCCCCGACCGGGCCCTCGACCACGCCCAGCAGGCCCTCACCCGCTACCAGGCAGTCGGCCACCGCCGCGGCCAGGCGGCCGCGCTCAACAACGTCGGCTGGGACCACGTCCTGCTCGGCGACCATCCCCAAGCCCTCACCTACTGCCAGCAGGCACTCACCCTGTACCAGCAGCTCGGCGACCGCTGGGGGGAGGCCGCCACCTGGGACAGCCTCGGCTACGCCCACCACCACGTCGGCCATCACATCCAGGCCGTCGACTGCTACCACCATGCGCTCATCCTGTTTCGTGACCTCGGCGACCGTCATGAGCAGGCCGAAACCCTGACCCGCCTCGGCGACACCCACCACGCCGCCGGCCACGCCGACCAGGCCCGCACCGCCTGGACCACCGCGCTGGACATCCTCACCGAGCTCGACCACCCCGACGCCGACACCGTCCGCGCCAAACTCGGCACCCTCGACCAGACCCCACCCGTCCAGCCCGGCACCGGCCCACCCCAGCCTGACGCCGAGAACGAGCTCGTGCCGCCGGCCGAGAGGTGACGTCGGGTGCGGTCCGGCGGGGCGCGGTTGCCGGTGCCCCCGGCCCAGGGTGAGCCCTCGGCCGGGGGCACCGGCGTGCGGTCAGCGGGACGGGAAGGCGTCCGGCTGAACGGGTGCGGCCGGCGGCCCGGTCGGGAAGCAGGCGCTGCACCGGGTGCCGGATCCGCGGCGTGTCAAGGCTTCTTGCGGGGTCTGGTTGTTCGCCGCGGTGGTGGGCCGGTACTGGCCCGGACGATGAGTTCGGGGGGTGCGGCGACCGTGGGGGTGGTCGGCGCGGTGGGGTCGATGGCGTGGTGCAGGAGTTGGAAGCAGTCGTGGCCGACGCCGACGAAGTCCAGCCGGACGGTGGTCAGCGGCGGGTGGTAGTAGGCGGACTGCGGGGTGTTGTCGAAGCCGACGATGCTGACGGTGCCGGGTATGTCGCGGCCGGCCTCGCGGAAGGCGTGGGTGACGCCGAGGGCGAGGTCGTCGTTTCCGCACAGGACCGCGGTGACGGCCGGGTCGGCGGCGAGTTGCTGGCTGGCCTGGTAGCCGGAGTGCGGCGTCCAGCCCGCGGGTCGGACCTCGGCGGCCGGGATGCCCCGCTCCTGCAGGGCGGCCCGCCAGCCCTGGGTCCGGGCGCTGCTGCGGGTGGAGGACGGGATCGCGACGTAGTGGACGGTGCGGTGGCCGAGGTCGAGCAGGTACCGGGTGGCCGCGCGGGCGGCCGAGCGGTCGTCGAGGACCACCGAGGGGTACCGGGCGCGGTCCTCGGCGTCGGTCACTTCCAGTGCCGCGGCGACCGGGATGCCGGCGGGGACGGCGCGCAGTGCCTGGATGCCGGCGAGGTCGTAGGCGATGACGATGACGCCGCCGGCGGTGGGGTCGCAGGACCGTTCGATGGCCCTGCTGACCGCGTCGGGCTCGGGGGATTCGAGTACGCAGACGCCGACCGGGAAGCCGGCGGCGCGGGCGGCCTCCTCGACGCCGTGCAGGATCATGGCGCGGCCGTAGAGGGTGGTGTCGGACGTGATGACGGTGACCGCGCGGCTGGTGCCGAGGGACAGCGCACGCGCCGCCCGGTTGGGCCGGAAGCCGAGTTCGCCGATCGCCCCCTGCACCCGCTGCCGGGTGGCCTCCCGCACGCTGGGATGTCCGTTGATGACGCGGGAGACGGTCTGGTGTGAGACGCCGGCCCGCTGCGCAACGTCCCGGATGCTCGCCGAGCCCGGCCGGGCGACGCCGGTCGCCTCGCTTCCAGCCGCTGCCGGTCCGTCAGCGAACCCCTCTATGTGACCGGTCACGAGCGGAGCCTTTCTAGTTTCTCCTGAGACTGCTGGGATCGTAACACGACAGCTACAAGGTCTTGACGGCAGGAATGTGACCGGTAACATACTTGGGCAGTCGCTGCTCGTCTCAGCCGCGCCGACCCGGATCCCGCACTGCGGCCCGCCTGCCGCCGGGGCGATGAGGGAAGCCAAGGGAGTGCCCAGCGTGTCTGTCAGCTCCACCGTCGCCGGGACCGGCGACACCGGACCGGAGTCCCGGGCGGTGCGGGCCGCGCCGGCTGCCGGGAGCGGCCTGGTGCACCTGTGTGCGTCCGGCGTCAGCGTGGTGCTGGACTGCCGAGGCCCGCGGCTGCCCAGGGTGCTGCATTGGGGCGCCGAGATCGCCGGTGACGACGGGGAGCTGGCCGCGCTGGCGGAGACGTCGGTGTTCGGCGTGCTGCCGGGCGGCCTGGACGCGCCGGGCCCGGTGTCGATCCTGCCGGAGCACGCGACCGGCTGGCCGGGCCGTCCCGGCTTGACCGGGAACCGGGCCGGCGCCGCGTGGTCCGCGCTGTTCGACGTGGTCGGCGTCGAGCGGTACGGCGCTGGTGCGGCCGGTGCCGCGGTGGCGGTGTCCGCGCGGGACCGGGTGGCCGGGCTGGAGCTGGAGCTGCGGTTGGAGCTGGCGCCGAGCGGGGTGCTGCGGGCGCGGGCGACTGTCCGGAATGTGGCGGCGGCGGAGTTCGCCGTCGACGGTCTGTGCCTGGCGCTTCCCGTTCCGGCGCATGCGACCGAGCTGGTGGACTTCTCCGGGCGGTGGGGCCGCGAACGCGCACCGCAGCGGCGGCGTTTCACCGACGGCGCCCAGGTCCGGGCCGGCCGCCGCGGCCGCACCGGGGCGGATGCGGCGTTCCTGCTGATCGCCGCCGAGGACGGGGTCGGCTTCGGCGCCGGGCGGGCGTGGGGCGTGCACCTGGGTTGGAGCGGCAACCACTGCACGTATGCCGAGCGGTTCGCCTCCGGGGAGAGCGTCATCGGTGGTGGCGAGCTGTTGCTCAGCGGCGAGGTGCGGTTGCCGGCCGGCGCGGCGTACACCACGCCGTGGCTGTACGCCGCCTTCGGCGACGGCCTCGACGCGGTCGCCGACCGGTTCCACGCATACCTGCGGGCCCGTCCGGGCCACCCGAGGTCGCCGCGTCCGGTGCTGCTCAACACCTGGGAGGCGGTGTACTTCGACCACGACCTGGGCCGGCTGCGGGCGCTGGCGCAGGCGGGTGCCGCGGTGGGCGTCGAGCGGTTCGTGCTGGACGACGGGTGGTTCCGCGGCCGCCGCGACGACCAGACCGGCCTGGGCGACTGGACGGTGGACCCGGCGGTCTGGCCGGAGGGGCTGCACCCGATCGTGGCGCACGTCCGTGGGCTGGGCATGGAGTTCGGCCTGTGGGTGGAGCCGGAGATGGTCAACCCGGACTCGGACCTCGCCCGCGCCCATCCGGAGTGGATCATGGCGACCGGCGACCGGCTGCCTCCGTCGATCCGCTCGCAACAGGTACTCGACCTGGCCCATCCCGGCGCGTACGGCTACCTCCGCGACCGGTTGAGCGCGCTGATCGAGGAGTACGCGCTGTCGTTCCTCAAGTGGGACCACAACCGGGATCTCATCGACGCCGGCCACTCGCCGCGGGGCGAGGCCGGCGTGCACGCTCAGACCACGGCGGTCTACCGGCTGATCGACGAGCTGCGCGCGCGGTTCCCCGGCCTGGAGATCGAGTCGTGCTCGTCCGGCGGGGCCCGGGTCGACCTGGGCATCCTGGAGCGCACCGACCGGGTCTGGGCCAGCGACTGCATCGACGCGCTGGAACGGCAGAGCATCCAGCGGTGGACCACCCTGCTGCTGCCGCCGGAGCTGGTGGGAGCGCACGTCGGCGCGGCGCGGGCGCACACCACCGGCCGCACGCACGAGCTGGCGTTCCGCGCCGGGACCGCCCTGTTCGGGCACTTCGGTATCGAGTGGGACCTGACCGCCGCGACCGAGCCGGAGCTGGCCGAGCTGGCCGGCTGGGTGGCCGTCTACAAGCGACTGCGGGCCTGGCTGCACACCGGGCGGGTGGTCCGGGCCGACCACCCCGATCCCGCGGTCTGGGTGCACGGCATCGTGTCCGCCGACGCCGGGCAGGCGCTGTTCGCCGTCGTGAGCATGGCCACCTCGGCCACCGCACCGCCGGGTCGGGTGCGCATCCCCGGCCTTGATCCGGCCCGCCGGTACCGGGTCGCGCCGCTGCCGCCCGGCCACCGCCCGAGCGGCGTGGCGCTGGCACCGCCGCCCTGGCTGGCCGGCGGCGTCACGATGACCGGGCGGGTGCTCGCCGAGGTCGGCGTTCCGGTGCCGCCGATGCACCCCGAGCAGCTGCTCCTGCTGCACCTCACGGTCGGGTGAGGACAGTGCGATGGTGACCGGCACGACCAGCCCGCAGGGGGCGGCCGGCCGGGTGGACGCGCCGCTGACGGCGCCACCGGGGCGGCCGCGCCGCCGGCGCGGCGACGGCCGGGCCGCGGTGCTGTTCCTGCTGCCGGCCACCGTCGGGTTCGGAGCGTTCTACCTCTGGCCGGCGCTGCGCACGATGTACCTGAGTTTCACCGAGTACAGCCTGCTCAGTCCGCCCGAGTGGATCGGGCTGGCCAACTACCGGCGGCTGGTCGACGACCACCTGTTCTGGAACTCGCTCGTCGTCACCGTCGAGTACGTCGTCATCAACATCGGCGTGCAGACGGTGGTCGCGTTGGGCCTGGCGATGCTGATGTTCCGGCTGACCCGATCCACGCTGATCCGGGGCATCCTGCTGTGGCCGTACCTGGTCGCCAACGTCGTGGTCGCGCTCGTCTGGTACACGATGCTCGACAGCCAGCTCGGCATCGTCAACCACATGCTGGGGTGGCTGGGGATCGACCCGGTGGCCTTCTTCGGGGAGACGCGCACCGTGATTCCGACCATCGCGCTGGTGAACGTGTGGCGGTACCTGGGATACACGGCGCTGCTGCTGTTCGCCGGCCTGCAGGCCATACCGCACACCATGTACGAGGCGGCCGCACTGGACGGCGCGAACGAGTGGCGCATGTTCTGGAACGTCTCGATGCCGTTGTTGCGCCCGACCCTCGTCCTGGTGCTCGTGCTCAGCGTCACCGGATCGTTCCAGATCTTCGACACGGTGGCGGTGACCACCAGGGGCGGGCCAATCAACTCCACCCGGGTCATCTACTTCTACATCTACCAGCAGGCGTTCCAGCGGTTCAACTTCGGCTACGCCGCGGCGTTGTGCGTGGTCCTGCTCGCCATCCTGGCCGGTCTCGCGGTGACCCAGCTGCGGCTGCTGCGGGCGAACGAGATCGACGCCGAGTGAGGAGGCAACCATGCGGCGCCCGCTGAACTGGCAGCGCTGCCTGGCCTGGGCGGTGCTCGGCGGGCTGGTCGTGGTGACGCTGTTCCCGTTCTACTGGATGCTGCGCATCGCCTTGTCGGACAACAGCTCACTGGCCGCGCACGCCGGCTCCTTCCTGCCGTCGAACATCACGCTCGGCGCTTTCCGGCGGGTGCTGGGCCTCGCCTCGGCCGCGGAGATCGAGGCACAGGGCGGCTCGGGGGCCTCGATCCACTTCTGGCGGTATCTGGTCAACTCGGTCCTCACCTCGACCGTCATCACCGTGGGCCAGGTGCTGTTCAGCGCGGCCGCCGCGTACGCCTTCTCGCGGCTGCGCTGGGTCGGCCGGGACAAGGTGTTCCTGCTGTTTCTCACCGCGCTGATGATCCCGCCCATCTTCATCGCGCTGCCGAACTTCGTGACCATCAAGAACCTGGGACTGCTGAACACGTACGCGGGCATCGTCGCGCCCTTCGTGCTGATGTCCCCGTTCGCACTGTTCTTCCTGCGGCAGTTCTTCCTCGGCCTCAGCCGCGAGGTGGAGGAGGCGGCGAAGATCGACGGCGCGGGGCACCTGCGGATCTTCTTCGGGATCGTGCTGCCCGCGAACGCGGCGCCGGTGGCCACGCTCGCCCTGCTGGTCTACATCACCGCGTGGAACGAGTACCTGTGGCCGCTGCTCGTCGGCGCCGACGAGAAGGTGCGGGTGCTGACCGTGGCGCTGGGGATCTTCCGGTCGCAGACACCGCAGGGCGGCCCGGACTGGTCCGGGCTGATGGCCGCGACCCTGCTCGCCGCGTCGCCGATCGTGGTGCTGTTCCTCGTGTTCGGCCGGCGCATCGTCAACTCGATCCAGTTCACCGGCTTCAGATAGGCCCCGAAGCAGAAGGAGTAGCCATGCGCCGAAGAATCAGCCGGCTGACCGCGGCCGCCCTGGCGCTGCCGTTCGTACTCGCCGGCTGTGCCGGCAACAACGACAGCGGCGGCGGTACCGGCAACGCGGAGATCAGGTACTGGTTGTGGGATTCGAACCAGCTGCCCGGCTACCAGCAGTGCGCCACCGACTTCCAGGCGAAGAACAGCGGCACCACCGTCAAGATCGAGCAGTTCGGCTGGGCCGACTACTGGGACAAGCTGACCACCGGTCTGGTCGCCGGCACCGCCCCGGATGTGTTCACCGACCACCTCAACTACTTCCCGACCTACGCCGGCAAGAACCAGATCCTCCCGCTCGACGACTTCGTCACGCGGGACGGGGTGCCGACCGACAACTACGCCAAGGGCCTCGCCGACCTGTGGGTGTTCACCGACGGCAAGCGCTATGGCCTGCCCAAGGACTTCGACACGGTCGCCGTGTTCTACAACAAGAAGATGCTCGCCGACGCCGGGGTCGCCGAGAGCGACCTGGCCGGTGCCAGCTGGAACCCGACCGACGGCGGCAGCTACGAGAAGATCATCGCCCGGCTGACCGTCGACCGGAACGGCAAGCGCGGCAACGAGCCCGGCTTCGACAAGAACCACGTCGCGGTCTACGGGCTCGGGCAGGACGAGAACAACGGCAACGGCGTGGGCCAGCAGATGTGGTCGATGTACGCGCTGAGCACCGGCTGGACGTACACCGACAAGAACCCGTGGGGCACCCACTTCCAGTACGACGACCCCCGTTTCCAGCAGACGATCGGCTGGTACCGGAGCCTCATCGCCAAGGGCTACATGCCGTCCCTGGCCATCGCCCGATCCGGGACGAGCGTGAACGACGCGTTCGGCGCCGGGAAGTACGCGCTGAGCACCAACGGCTCCTGGATGATCGGCACCTACTTCGGATACAAGGACGTCAAGGTCGGCGTCGCGCCGACGCCGGTCGGCCCGACCGGCCAGCGGGCCAGCATCTTCAACGGCCTGGCCGACGCCATCTACGCCGGCACCAAGCACAAGGAAGCGGCGTGGAAATGGGTCAAGTACCTCGCCTCCGCTGACTGCCAGAAGGTCGTCGGTGGCAAGGCCGTCGTGTTCCCGGCGATCCCGGCAGCGCTCACGATCGCCCAGGGCAAGTTCGCGGCGAAGGGCGTCGACGTCAAGCCGTTCACCACGCAGATCACCGACGGCACGACCCACCTCTACCCCATCACCGACCACGCCACCGACGTCGCGGCCATCATGGGCCCGGCCATGGACGCGGTGCTGTCGTTCAAAGCCGACCCCGACTCGTTGTCGGCCGCCAACAAAGAGATCAACGCGCTCTTCGAATAGCGGCACACGGAATGACGGTCGCTGCCCGTGCGTCCCTGACGGGTCAGGCAGCGACGATGGCCAGGCAGCGGCGGAGCCCGGTTAGCCGTAGGCGGACACCACGAGGTGTGACCGCCGGGATGAACCCTCGCGCGTACCGCGTGGGGTTCGAGGGAGGACTCGATGACCGGGAGTTCGACGAAGACAGGACGCGCCCTCGGCCGGCTCGCCGTGGTGGCCGGGCTCACCCTGGCGGCGGCGGTCCCACTGCTGGTCCAGGGCAGTAGCGAGGCGGCCACCGCCTCGCTGAGCGTGAACCTGGCCGCCACCCGAGGGGCGGCCACCGGGGTCGGCTCGGGGATCCTGTACGGGATCAGCCAGGACGGTTCGCAGCCGGCGAACCAGTTCGTGCAGCCGCTGCGGCTGACCGCGTTCCGCGGTGGGGGGCACGCGTCCCGGGGCTGGATCGGGGACAACTACCAGTTCGGCTCCGGCACGCAGGCCGACGTCAACTCGGCGGTGTCGCAGGCCAGGCGGCTGGGGTCGGCGACGCAGTACCAGGCGATCCTGAGCGACATGTACGGCGCGGACGGCGGGCAGCCGGCCAACACGATGTGGCCGTGCACGAACGGCAACTGTGCCAACTGGGTCAGCTTCATCGACTCGACGGTGGGCGCGCTGCAGGGCTCCGGCGTCAGGTTCGCGTACGACGTGTGGAACGAGCCGGACATCTCCGCGTTCTGGCCGAACGCGAGCGTCAACAGCACCCAGTACTTCCAGATGTGGGACACCGGGGTCCGGGAGATCCGGCGCATCGCCCCGGGCGCGCTGATCGTCGGGCCGTCGTTCGCGTTCAGCCCGCAGGGCCGGGCGAGCCAGTGGCAGACCTGGCTGGCGCACGTGAAGGCCGCCGGGACGCTGCCGGACGTGATCGCCAACCACCTGGAGGGGGACACCGACGACCCGGTCGCGGTGGGGCAGTCGCTGCGGAACGCGCTGTCGTCCAACGGCATCGCGGCGCTGCCGCTGTCGGCGAACGAGTACCAGCCGCAGGGCCGGCAGAGCGCCGGCGTGACCGCCTGGTACCTCGCCCGGCTCGCCCAGTCGGGCTACGCCAACGCGATGCGCGGCAACTGGAGCTGCTGCCTGACACCCAACATGACCGGCCTGCTCAGCAACGACGGACGGTCCGCGAACGGCAACTGGTGGGTGCTGCGCGACTACGCCGACCTGACCGGCTCCCTGGTCACCACGTCCGGCCAGGTCGGCAGCATGGCGATCTCGGCGGCCGAGGACAGCTCGGCCCGGCGGGCGGTGGCCATCATGGGCGATCAGAACGGGTTCACCGGCACCCTGACGGTGACGTTCACCGGGCTGGCGTCGACGCCGTGGCTGGCCAACAACGGCAGCGTCAACGTCACCGTCCACCGGATCCCGGACCAGACGCAGCTGGGCGCGCCGCAGGTGGTCCTCAACCAGAACATGAGCGCGTCCAGCGGCTCGATCACGGTGTCGTTCAACGTGCCGGCGACCCACGACGCGTTCGCCGTCTACCTGACCCCGGGCACCGGCACCGGCACCCCGCCGGCGGACCGTACCGGTCGGATCGTGGGTGCCGGGTCCGGGCGGTGCGTCGACGTGACCGGCGTCAGCCAGAACCTTGGTACCCAGGTGCAGCTGTGGGACTGCAACGGCCAGGCCAACCAGCTCTGGCACCAGACCGCGGCCGGTGAGCTGCGCGTCTACGGCGACACCCGGTGCCTGGACGCCAACAACCAGGGCACCGCCAACGGCACGACAGTGGTGATCTGGAGCTGCAACGGCCAGGCCAACCAGCAGTGGCGGCTCAACGCCGACGGCAGCATCACCGGCGTGCAGTCCGGCCGGTGTCTCGACGCGGCCAACGCCGGCACCGGCAACGGAACCCCGCTGCGGCTGTGGGATTGCAGCGGCCAGCCCAACCAGAGGTGGACGCTCGGCGGCTGACGAACCGGACCGCCGGCAACCCGGCTGGACGGGCCTGACCGCGGTCGCGCCCGTCCAGCCTCGCCGGAGGCTGTCGGTCGGGTCGGCGTGCCAGGCCGGCGACGGGTGGCGTCGACGCCATTCGTCGACGGATGCGGATAGGCGTATCAGAACGGCCCTACGCGGAGTCCGAATATCCGACCGCGCTGCAGCTGGGCGCGCCGGAGAAGGAGGACAGGTGGACTCCGCGACCCTCGAGCGGGCCATGCCCGGTCTCGGCCCGGCCCGCGCGGCCGAACTCGTGGCCGGCTGCAACGAGGCGATGCTCGCCGGCGGCATCACCACGAAACTCCGCGCGGCCATGTTCCTGGCCCAGGTCGGTCACGAGTCCGTCTCGCTGCGCTTCAAGGCGGAGATCGGCCACGGCGCCGGCCGCCCGTACCCGCCGTACTACGGCCGCGGCTTCATCCAGCTCACCTGGCGGTACAACTACGCCGCGTTCGGCGCCTGGGCGCACTCCCGCGGCCTCGTCGGCGACCGGAATGTGTTCGTGGCGCAGCCGGAGCTGGTCGAACAGGACCGCTGGGCCTGGCTTTCGGCCGTCTGGTTCTGGTCCGCCCACAACCTGAACGCCTTCGCCGACCGTGGCGACGTCCAAGGCGCCACGCTCGTGATCAACGGCGGCACGCTCGGACTCGAGGCGCGCACCGACCGGTATTTCCGCGCCCTCCAGTTCGGCGACGCCATCTGCCCGACCCACCCCGCCGCACCGGAGGACGAGCTCACCGTGTCCCAGTACGAGAACCTCAAGGCCGCACTCGACGACGTCCGGCACACGCTGGACCTGATGGCCCGCGGCGACAAGGCGCCGGCCGGCATCCCCGAGGCCCGCGACCCGCACGAGACGCACCCGGCGAACCTCGTCACGATGAACCAGCGGATCACCGACATCGCCGCCGCCCTGGACCTCGCCATCCGCGGCGACAAGGCGCCCCCCGGCGTGGCCGAGCGAGCCGACGCGGCCGACACGCACCCGGCCAACCTGACCGCGATGAACGAGCGCCTCGGCCGGCTGGAGAAGACCGTCGCCCGCATCGCCGTGAAGCTCGACGCCTGACCGCAACCCGCCCGCGCCGGCCGGCGCTGGGATCGAGCCGGCCCGGTTCGACCGGCTCGATACCGCGGGCGCCGCCGACGCCTGGCGCCGGTGAGCGGCGCCGGAGCCCGCCCGGCACCGGGGTGTCCGCCGACGGGGCCGGCGTGCCGTGCTGTACGGTTCCGCCCGGCGGCCGTGAACCTTCGATCTGGGTAGACATCGAGGTTCGCCTGCCGCGGTAGCGGGCGCCCTGCGGGTAGCCCCCGGATCTGGAGGATCAGTGCGGAAGCCCGCTGTGCTGTCCCACCCGGCGACCCGCCGGGTGGCGGTCGTTGCCGCGATCGCGCTCGCCGCGGCGATCCCGTTCGCCGCCCGGGCCGGCTCGGCGCCGGCCCACCGGCCGCCCTCGCAGCCGGCCAAGCTGGCCGTCGCGATCGAGGGGCGGACGGCGGTCAGCGGCCCGATGAGCCATCCCGACCTCGACCACGCCGGCTGGAGCCAGCCGATCCGCGCGGCCGCCTCGGCCACGGTCCACCCGCTGCCGGCGACCGTGGTCCGGGGCATGGACGTCAGCAGCCACCAGGGCAACGTGAACTGGCCGGCGGCGGCCACGGCCGGTGCCCGGTTCGCGTACGTCAAGGCGACCGAGAGCACCACGTACACCAACCCGTACTTCCCGCAGCAGTACAACGGGTCGTACAACGCGGGACTGGTCCGCGGCGCCTACCACTTCGCGCTGCCCGACCGGTCGTCCGGCACCGCGCAGGCGGACTACTTCGTCAGCCACGGCGGCGGCTGGACCCGCGACGGCAGGACGCTGCCGCCGGCGCTCGACATCGAGTACAACCCGTACGGCCCGACCTGCTACGGCCTGAGCCCGGCCAGCATGGTGTCCTGGATCCGCGCTTTCAGCACCGAGGTGCACGCGCGCACCGGCCGGTACCCGGTGATCTACTCGACCCGCAACTGGTGGGTCGACTGCACCGGCAACAACGCCGGCTTCGGCGCGACCAACCCGCTGTGGATCGCCTGCTACTGCGCCTCCGCGGGCACGATGCCGGCCGGCTGGTCGTTCCAGACGATCTGGCAGTTCGCCTCGACCGGCCCGCTGCCCGGCGACCAGAACTACTTCAACGGCTCCTACGCCCGCTTGCAGGCCCTCGCCAACGGCTGACCGGGCCGCCGGGCCGGGGCCCCCCGTCGGGCTGACCCCATCGGGCTGACCGGCCGGGCTGACCAGGCCGGCCAGGCCTGACCGGGCCGGGCTGACCGGGGGCCGGGCTGACCGGGGGCCGGGCCGTCGGCTCAGGCCGGCGGCCGACCCGGCTGGCTGGCCGGGCGCAGCGCCTGCGCCGCCTCGACCGCGAGCTGGTCGACCAGGTCGTTCATCCGGTCGCCGGAGTGGCCCTTGACCCACCGGAACGAGATGTCCGCGCGGTCGCGGACCGCGGTGATCAGCGGTTCCCAGAGATCGCGGTTGGCGACCGGCTTTTTGCCGCTGTTGACCCAGTCGCGGGTCAGCCAGCCCCGCCACCAGGCGTCCCGGAAGCAGTTCACGACGTAGGTCGAGTCGCTGACCACGACCAGCGGGCCGTCCAGAGCGCGCACCGCCTCCAGCGCGGCCTGGATCTCCATCCGCTGGTTCGTCGTCGCCGGCGCGCCGCCGCTGGCCTGCCGGCCGTCCGCGGTCGCCCACGCCCAGCCACCCGGACCCGGGTTGCCGGAACAGGCACCATCCGTCCAGACCTCCAGCGCACCCGCGGCCGCCGGCATCGGCTCCGGCACGGCCCGTCGGGCCGACCCGGTGACCCGGGTCGGCCCGGTCACGCAGGACCCGTGCGCCCAGCGCCGGCCGACCGCGGAGATCTCCTCACCGGGACTGATCGGCGCGGAGCACACCCCGCAGGTCGTCGGGTACTTGGCGATCAGCGGCACCGGCCAAGCCTACGCAGCGGCCCCCGGCCGGACCGGTCCGGCACGCGGGTCGGGTGCCGGCCCGGCTTCGATCCGGCGATGGTCCGTTGCCGGCTGGTCCGCCGACCGGCTGCCCGGCTCGACCCGCGGGCCAGCTATGCCGACTGCCAGCGCATCGGTGCCGCCGGACGGCCGGCGAAATACGCTGGGTGGTCAGGTTCATCCGCGTTCTGCTGAGGAGGCCGACGGTGAGCGAGCCGGACGGGGGCGGCCCGGGCCCGGCACCGTGGTGGCGGGCGAGCTGGCTCCGGGTCGCCGGAGTCGGCGTCGTCCTGGTGGCGCTCGTCGCGGCGCTGCTGGTCGGGCTGAACCGCACGGAGGCCGGCTCCGGGCGGTACGCCGACGTCAACCGGGCGCCGTTCGAAGCCGCGCTGATCCGCCTCGCCACCGCGCCGGCGGTGCACTACCGGACCACCCTGGGCGCCGGATCGTCCACTATGGACGTTCGGACCACCAGCGGGGGTGCGTCGGTGGGCACCGTGACGGTGGCCGGGCAGAAGATCAGCCTGCTCACCGTCGGCGGCCGGTCCTACCTCAAGCTGCCGCCGGGGCTGGTGCCGCCGGGGTCCGCCGGAGCCGGGGCGGCGGCGCTGAAGGACCGGTGGATCACCGGCCGCCAGGCGACGGCGACCGCCCCGGGCGCGGGCCCCGCGACGACCGGCACTCCGCTCTCGCTCGCCCAGTCGCTGCTGGCCGCGCTGGGCAACGGCGCCTCGCTGCCGACCACCGACGACCCGGGCACGACGATCGACGGGGTGGCGGCGCTGACGGCGGTCACCTCGATGGGCACGCTCTACGTCACGAAGGACGCGCCGTATCGCGTGCTGCGGATCGGGCCGGGCAGCCCCGGTCCGCGGTCCGTGCCGTCCGTACCGTCGCTGCCGTCCCTGCCGAGGCCCCCGTCGCTGCCCTCGCTCCCGTCGTTCCCGTCCTTCCCCTCGTTCCCGTCGTTCCCCTCGCTGCCGACCCCGCCGTCGCTCCGGGCCGGGCCGGCCGGGCCGGGCGTGGCCAGCCAGCAGTTCGCCCCGGCGCCGCCGATCGCGCCGGCGCCGCCGATCGCGGCGGGGGGAACGATCGACCTTCCCCGGCTCTCGCCGGCCGACCTCGGCGCCCTGTTCCGCGAGTTGGAAGACAACACCAGGCAGCTGAAGAACGCGGTGAACACCGACATCAAGTACACCCTCCGCGGCAACGCGCAGGTCCGCTGCGGCCCGGCCGGCTGCCTGGTGTCGGCAGCGGTGACCAGCTCGGCCACCAGCGCCGACCCGGACGCCAAGATCACCGGCGGCCGGGCCAGCGGCCAGCTGACCGCGACCGTGCAGATCGACGGCCAGCCGGCTGGCGGTTGCACCGCCACCGCCCCGCTGCCGGTGACCGGCGCCGGCTCGATCAGCTGCCAGAATCCGGCCGCCGGAGCGGTCTTCACCGCGGTGGACGCGCGGAAGCGGGCGATCGCCGCGGCGCAGTCCCGGGCGCAGGGCGGCCGGCCGGTCCCGTACACGATCCTGATCACCGGCCAGGCCGAGGTCCTGGCCATCGCGACCGTCCAGGTCGAGGTGCTGGTCCAGGTGCTGCGGATACAGGCTCGGCTGGCGCAGGAGATCGAACGGGCGCAGGACACCGCGCCGCAGCCCGCCGGGTCCACACCGCCGTCGTCCGGGCCCGCCACCCAGCCCGCGCCGCAGCCGTCCGGGCAGCCGTCCCCGCCGCCGGTGCCGGTGCCGACCCAGCCGGGGGCCGACTGCACCTCGAACCCACCGGCGGACGCGCAGCGGCTGGCTGGCGGCAGCTGGATCCAGAACACCACCGGCGCGAACGGCCGGGCCGAGCGCGGCACGGCATGCCTCAAGGCGCCGCTGGCCAAGAACCCGACCCGCCCGACCGTCGTCCCGGTGGGCATGCCGCAGGCACTGGCAACGGCGGCGCGCGCCGGCCGGCCGACCGGCGAGGTGGCCCGCTGCCACATCGTCGGAGCCCAACTCGGCGGCAGCAACAGCCGCCGGGACAACCTGGTGCCCTGCTGGCAGAGCGGCGTGAACGTGGCCGACGCCACCAACCCGCAGGGCATGACCGGCTTCGAAGCCAGGGCGGCCAGCCAGATCAGCGGTCGGCCCACCGAGACGATGCAGTATGTGGTCGACCCCAGCTACCGGTCCGCCGCCAGCACGGTTCCGTTCATGTTCACCATGCTGGCGCTCACGTTCGCCCCGAACGGCGCCGTCACCTGGGTGAACGTGCACCAGCTGAGCAACGAACGGGTGATCGGCCGGCGGATCGTGAGCCTCGGCAACTGACCGGCCGGGCGGCCGCCGGCACCCTGGTGTCGCCGGGCTGACCTGTGATGGTGCAGGCTCGGGGCGGTGGCCTCGTCGGTCGCCGCCGGGAGAGGGGTGGGCAGGGTGCGGGCAGTGTGGATGGCCGAGTTCGGTCCGCCGGCGGTGCTGGTGGCGGGGTCGGCGCCGGACCCTGAGCCGGGTGCGGGCCAGGTCGTCGTCGGGGTGAGCGTGATCGGGATCGCGTTCGTCGAGACGCAGCGCCGGGCCGGGCGGTCCTTCCCGCCGGGTGACCAGCCGCGGTTGCCGATGATCCCGGGCAACGCGGTCGGCGGTGTGGTGATCGCGGCCGGGCCGGGTGCCGCGCCGGAGCTGGTCGGTCGCCGGGTGGTGAGCAGCACCGGCGGCTCCGGGGCGTACGCCGAGCAGGTGGCGGTCGCCGCGGCGGAGGTGATCGAGGTACCGGCCGATCTTGATCTGCCGGCCGCGACCGCGTTGCTGGCCGACGGCCGGACGGCGATCGGGCTGGCCCGGCTGGCCGGCGTGAGCGCGGGGGACCGGGTGCTGGTGGAGGCGGCGGCCGGCGGGGTGGGCAGCCTGCTGGTGCAGCTGGCCGCCGGTGCCGGCGCGACGGTCATCGCCGCCGCCAGCAGCCAGCGCAAGCTCGAGCTGGCCAGCGGGCTCGGCGCGGACGCGGTGGTCGACTACACCGAGCCGGGCTGGCCGGAGCGGGTCCGGCAGGCCGCCGGCGGCGGCGTGGACGTCGTCTTCGACGGTGTCGGCGGCAGCATCGGTCAGGACGCGCTGGCCCTGCTCGGTGCCGGCGGCCGGTTCGTCCTGCATGGCCTGGCCAGCGGATCGTTCACCGACACCTCAGCGGCGGCCGAGCGCGGCGTGCAGGTGACCGGGCTGCGGCAGTGGGCCTCGTTGGGCCTGGACAACCGGGAGCTGACCCGGCTCGCCCTGGTCGAGGCCGCGGCCGGGCGGCTGCGGCCGGTGATCGGCCAGACGTTCCCGCTGGCGGCGGCCGCCGACGCGCACGCCGCGATCGAAGCCCGCTCGACGCTCGGGAAGACGCTGCTGCTCTGCTGACCGGCGGCCGGCTCGGCGGTGCGGTTACTCCGGTGCTCCGGTTCCGGAACCGGCGTCGGGCTCGGCCGGTTCGGCGGCCGGATCGGTGCGGCCGGGGCCGGTCGTGCCGGCGGCCGGCGGCGGCTGCTGGTCCGGCCAGGTCGTGCTCTCGTCCGCTTCGACGCCGGTGAGGTCGGCGCCGTCGAGTCGGGCCCCGGTGAGGTCGGCGCCGCGCAGATCGGCGCCGCGGAGGTTGGCGTCGCAGAGGTTGGCGCCCTGCAGGTGCGCTCTGCGCAGGACGGCGCCAGCCAGGTGGGCCTGTTGAAGGTTGGCCTGTCGAAGGTCGGTGTTGGTGAAGTTGGCTCCTTCCAGGTGGGCGTCGACCATCCGGGCGCGGGCGAGGTTGGCGTGCCGCAGTTCGGTGTTGGGCAGGCGGCGGTGGGCGAGGTCGGCGCTGCGCAGGTCGGTGCGGGAGAGGTAGAGGTTCCACGGTTCGGGGGAGCGGGGGCGGCGTCCGAGCACGGTGATGGCGGCCTGGATGTCGTTGGCCCGGACCTGCAGCCAGCGTGGGTGCGGGTCGAGTGTGGGTGTCGGGTGTTCCGGGCCGTCGGGTGAGCCGACGGGCCACGGGACGCGGTCTCGGACGTATGCGGCCAGCACGACGGTGACGGTCCACCGGTCCGCCGCGGAGTCCCGGGCGATCCGTTCGAGGGCGTAGATGCCGCCGAGGCGGATCTGCGGCGCGTCGTTGCCGAGTTGGTCGATGGCGCGGGTGAAGCGGTCGGTGATCTGGCCCTGCCGGGCGATGCCGATCTGTTGCCATGCGCCGATCACGCCGCCGAGCACCAGCAGGCCGCCGAAGCCCTGCAGCAGTTGTCCGCGGAACTCGGCCTGCAGTTCGGAGCGGGCATGCTGCAGTTCGATCCGCCGGTCCACGCTGGTCACCCCGGCCAATTCCACAGTGGACAGTGGCGGGTAGGCGAGGCGGGGGAGGAAGAAGATGGCCGCCGGCACCGCCAGCAGGACGCCGATCGCCGCGGTCGTCAGGGTGGTCCGGAGCGAGGGCCGGCGCATCGCTGGTCTTCCTTCCCGCGGGCTCTCGTTCGCCGCCCCGGCACGCGGTCCGGGCCGTCAGCCGACGCGGGTGGATCGTCTCAAAACCCGATCCGGCTCAGTCGACCGGCCCGCCCAGCCGGCGGACCGCCTCGGCCAGCCGGGCCTGGCCGTCCTGCAGGGCCTTGAGCGCGGCCTTCAGCGGGGCGAGCTCGTCCTGCAGGTACTGGTGGGTCGGGTCGTTCAGGGCGGTGATGACCTCCAGCCGGATCCGGTGGAACTCCGCTTCGGTGATGGGCACGTGGTCCTCCGGTGCGGGTTTGCCTGCGTGGAACGCCTGGACCTGGCTCATGTACCAGGCGTACGGGAAGTTGGGCCCGGGGTCGGAATGCGTGGTGCCGCCGAACACGAGCCGGATGTCGTTGTGCGTGCAGAAGCCGGACTTCCCGGCGGCCAGTTCGGTCAGCGACAGCCACCGCGGCGGGATGTCGAAAGTGCGCGCGTACTGGGCGTTCCACTCGGCGGACCGGCGCAGCATCGAGCGGGCGTCCGGCGACAGCCACTGCTCCTTCGTGAGTGCCGTCCGGCCGCAGTGCTCGGTGCCCAGGCTGAAGCCGTTGCCGCCCGGCCCGACGTGGAAGGCGATGCGATCCGGCTTCACCATCTCGATGCCCTCGCCCGGGTCGAAGATGGCGTGCGCCGAGGTGCCCGCCTTCGCGCCGCCGAACCAGGCCGGCCCGGCGAGGGCCCGGGCGTTGCCCCGCGACATCGGACCCTCGGTGGAGTGCTGCACGAGCAGCCGCTGCCGGTGGCTGAACCGGCCGCCGTGGCTGAACGCCTCGATGAACGGCAGCTTCATGGCCGGTCACCCGGGTCGTCGGGGACGAGCGCGGCCAGCGTGTCCGGTGCCAGTTCGTGCCCGCCGGTGCCGGTGGCGTAGGTCTGCTCGTACTCCTCGTCGGTGAGGTCGCGGATCTGCGGCAGTGCCGGCGGTGGGTCCGGATCGGTCATGGCATGCCTCCATCGGCGTCCAGCTGGGAGCCCGACCGACGCGGTCGGCTAGCTCTACCTTGATGGGCCGACTTGCGCGACAATCTTGCGACAATCTTGCGAACCGGGCGCCACCTGCGGCTTGTCGCCGGCCGGAAATTGTCGGTGCCTGGCCTTAGGTTGCGGTCATGGACAGCACACCGGCTGTTCCGGTCCCGGGCCGCCGGCCCGGCGGGTGGGCGTGCGGCGAGGCCGCCCGGCCCGCCGCCGGGCCCGGCATCGTGGCGACGGGGTGGCCCGGTCCCGGGTCGCGGCGCGGCTGCGGGTCAGCTCGGGGTGATCGGGCGGCCGGCCCGTTTCAGGGTGCGGACGATCGGCGAGGTCTCCACGTGCTGGACGCCCTCGAGCGCGCCGAGGCGTTGGGTGAGGTACTGGTAGAGCGCCCCGGGGTCGCGGCAGTAGACCGATGCCACCAGGTTGGTCGAGCCGGTGGTGGCGGCCACGAACGGCACCTCCGGGTGGTAGGAGATGGCCTCGCCGACCGCGGCCAGTGCGGCCGGCGCCGCGGTGATCCAGAGCCTGGCCGCGGTACGGAGCCCGAGCTGGGTCGGGTCGACATCGACCTCGAAGAACAGCGTGCCGCTGCTGCGCAGCCCGTCCAGCCGGCGCCGCACCGCCGACTCCGACCAGCCGGTGGCCCGGGCCAGCTCGGCGAGGGAGGCCCGGGCGTCCCGGCCGAGCACGTCCAGCAGCGCCCGGTCGACCGGCTGCAGCGGGGTGGGGTGTTCGTCCGGCCACTCGGCCCGCGCCGGGCGCAGCGCGGTGACCTGCGGCTCGTCCAGCACCGGGCCCAGCACGCCGCCCCGGCTGCCGGCGAAGATCCACAGCATCGCGTGCGCGGACACCGCGACCACCCGGCTGGTCCGGGCCAGGCGCTGCAACAGCAGCTCCTCGGGGTCCGGGTCGCGGGGCAGCACCGTGCAGTCGATCTCCGCGCCACCGGACAGCAGGTACACCCAGCCGGTGTCCGGCCGCCGGGCCAGTGCCTCGGCGATCCCGGCCGCCGCGTCCGGCACGCACTGCAGCCGGATGAACCACGGGGAGTGGCCGATCTGCCAGGGGTTGGGCAGCGCCACCAGCCGCAGCGCGCCGGCGGCCCGCAGCCTGCGGTAACGCCGGGCCACGGTCTGGTCGGAGACGCCGAGCACCTCGGCGATCCGGTTGAACGGCAGCCGGGGGTCGAGCTGGAGCGCGTGCAGGAGCCCCCGGTCCACCAGGTCCAGTGCGCCGGCGGCCAGTGCTGGGTCGGATTCCACCAGATCACAGTAGAGCGATGTCGGGATCCGTCAGACCGGGCCGGCCGAGCCGACATGCCGGCCGGCGCCGGTCAGAGTGGCGGGGCCGGACCAGGACAGGGAGATTCCGATGCGCAAGTGGCTACCGCTGGTAGCGATCAGCCTGGGCACGTTCATGTTGCTCGTCGACGTCACCATCGTGACCGTCGCGCTGCCGGACATGGCGAACAGCCTGTCGGCCTCGCTCAGCGACCTGCAGTGGGTGATGGACGTCTACGCGCTGGCCCTGGCCGCCCTGCTGCTCGGCAGCGGGACGCTGGCCGACCGGTCCGGCCGTAAACGGATCTACCTGGTCGGCCTGGTCGTGTTCGCGCTCGCCTCGCTCGGCTGCGCGGTCGCGCCCAACCCGGGCCTGCTGGTCGCCGCCAGGGCGGTACAGGGCATCGGCGGCGCGGCGATGTTCGCCACCACGCTGGCCCTGCTCGGCGTCACGTACCACGGCCCGGACCGGGCGATCGCGTTCGGCAGCTGGGGCGCGATCAACGGCGCCGCGTCGGCGATCGGCCCGATCCTCGGCGGCCTGCTCACCGAGCACTTCGGCTGGCGCTGGATCTTCCTGATCAACCTGCCGGTCAGCGTGGTCGCGGTGGCGCTCGCGGCGCGGGTGCTGACCGAGTCGCGGGCCCCGCAGGCCGGCCGGATCGATCTGCCCGGCATGGCCAGCTTCGCGATCGCCGCCGGCGCGCTGACCTGGGCGCTGATCCGGGGCGGCGACACCGGCTGGACCGCCGCCCCGACGCTGACGCTGTTCGCCGTCGCGGCGGCCGGGCTGATCGCCTTCGTGCTGCTGCAACAGCGCAGCCGGCAGCCGATGCTGCAACTGGCGCTGCTGCGCAACCCCTCGTTCGTCGGCATCATGCTCGCCGGCGCCGTGCTCACCGGCTGCGCGTTCGCCTACCTCGGCTTCACCTCGCTGTGGCTGCAGAGCGTGCTCGGGTTCGGGCCGGTCGGCGCCGGCCTGGCGCTGGTGCCGCTGGCCATCGCCGCCTTCGTGGCCGCCGGCGCGAGCGGCCGGCTGCTCGGCGACGCGCCGCCCCGGCTCACCATCACCGCCGGGCTGGTCCTGGTCGGCGTCGGTGACCTGGCCGAGTCGATGCTCGACGCCGGTTCCGGCCGCTGGGCGCTGCTGCCCGGCCTGGTGATCGCCGGTATCGGGGTCGGCATCGCGATGCCGGCGCTCAGTTCGGCCGCGCTGAGCACGGTGCCGCCGGCCCGGGCCGGGATGGCGTCGGGCGCGGTGACCACCTTCCGCCAGCTCGGGTTCGCGTTCGGGATCGCCGTGTTCGGTGTGCTGTTCGCCAACCGGATCACCGACCACCTGCCCGGGGTGCCCGCCGCCGGCGCGATCGCCTCCGGCCAGGCACCCGCGGTGCTCGGCCAGACCCCGCCGTCCGGACGGGCCGACCTCGCCCAGGCGATCCACGCCGCCTTCACCGCCGGCCTGAACCTGACCACCACGGTCGCCGGCCTCACCGCGCTCGCCGGCGCGGTTGCCGTGGCGGTGCTGCTACGCCGCCCGGTCGCGCCGGCCGGCCAGCCGGCGAGCGCCGAGCCGGACGTCGCCGCCGCCCGGGCCTGATCCGGTCCGGCCGGCGGGCCGCGCGGACCCTCCGTCGGTGCGGCACAGGTTCGGGGTTCAGACTCGTGCGATGTCCGACTTCTATCCCGCGCCGCCGCCGCCGGAGCCGACCGCGCCGGACAGCGCACCGCCGCCGCGGGCGCTCCGGCCGGTCGTGGCCCTGCTGCTGACCAACCTCGGTCTTTCGGTGCTGCTCACCGTCGTTGTCCTGGTCGCCCGGCACAGCGTGGTCAACTACCAGCTCGACCACCGGCACATCGCCGATCCCGCGCTGCGCGGCACACTGCGCCGGAGCTACCTGGCCAGCCTCTGGGGCCGCGTGATCGGCAACATCGTCGCCAGCGTCGTCTACGTGTTCCTGGTCCGCGCGCTGCTGCGCGGTCGCCGCTGGGCCTACCGCCGGGTGATCCTGCTCGGCTCGCTCGGCATCGCCGGCCTGATCCTGATCCAGGCCACGCCGTACCCGGTCTGGATGCGCGCCGAGCAGCTGGCGCAGGCCCTGGTCCTGGCGGCCCTGCTGTACTTCACGCTCCGCCCGGAGGTACGGCTCCATTTCGCCAACAGCGGCGCCGGCCGCGGCTCCCGCCGGTTCCGCCACGGCTAGCGCCCAGCCGCGGCAGCCCCGGCCGGCAGCAGCTCGACCCGTTGGTCCGCGCTCGAACCGCAGCTGACCAGCCAGCAGCTAGGCTGCCGGCGTGCGGAAGATGAGCGAGGAAGAGTGGCGGGCGTTCGTCGCCGAGGGCACCCGGACCGGCAAGGTCGCGACCACCCGGCCGGACGGCCGGCCGCACGTGGCACCGGTCTGGTTCGTGCTGGACGGCGCCGACCTGGTGTTCACCACCGGCCGGAACACGGCGAAGGGCCGGGCGTTGACCGCCGATCCGCGGGTGGCGATCTGCGTGGACGATGAGCGGCCGCCGTTCTCGTTCGTGCTGATCGAGGGCACGGCGACGGTCTCCGAGGAGCCGGCCGCGCTGCTCGACGCCGCGATCAAGCTCGGCGCCCGGTACATGGGCGCCGACCGGGCCGAGGAGTTCGGCAGGCGGAACGCGGTGCCGGGCGAGCTGCTGATCCGGGTTCACCCGGACAAGGTCATCGCCCAGGCCGAGCTGTCCGGCTAGCCGGCCGGCCGCCCGGTCGGGATCGTCACCCGATCCGCCCGGTCACCCGATCCGCCCGGTCACCCGATCCGCCCGGACCACCCGGACCGGGAGCCGGTGGTGGCCCGATCGGGCAGCCGGACCTGCCTGTAGGTGTGCCTGGACGCCACTGAGGCGTCCCCGGCACCGGCTCAGACTGTGCGCGACGGGTCTACCTGTCGCGGAGGTGAGCGTGCCGGCACCGGCCGAGGAGCGGGGGTCACACCGGAAACCGGCCAGCGGCCGGGCGCCCGAACCGGCCCAGCCGCGGGTCGAGCCGGCCACCGCCGAAGCCGAGTCGGCGTCCGTCGACCGCCCACCGGCGGCGGTCAGCACCCGGGTCGCGCAACGCCTGCAGGGCTCGGTCGGCAACCGCGCGGTCGCCGCCCTGCTCGCCCCCCGCGGCAGGGCCGCGGCCCGCCGGTCCGGCGATCGACCCGCCCGTCCGGCCACCCCCGGTCGTCCGGGCACGCCCGGTCGTCCGGCCGCCGGGCCGCCGGCGGTCCAGACCGCGAACCCCACCGCAGCGTCCGCCCCGCCCACCTCGGCGCCGCCGACCGGGGGAACGACCCGGACCGGTCCGTCGGTGCAGCGGTTCGTTCCGGACAGCGCGGCGGCGGGCGCGGGCGATGGCCGGCGTCCCGGGCCGCACAGCGATCCGAAGTTCACCGCGCTGACCACGGACGTCCGGGCCAAGCAGCAGCAGCTGACCGCGCACCGTCCGGCGCAGGCCGAGGCGGCCGCGGCGGCCGGCGCCGCCGTCCCGCCCCAGGACAGCAAGGAGGCGTACGGCAAGGCGGCGAACGCGGACAAGATGAACGCCGCGAAGCCGGGGGACTTCGACAAGGCGGCGTTCGTCCGGGCGGTGAACCAGGCGATCGCCGCCCAGGCGCCGAAGGACCTGGACGAGGCCGACAAGTTCGCCGAGTCGGGCAAGGCGGACGCGGTCAAGACCCAGGTCGCCGGGCAGGTCGGGGCCGGCCGGCAGCAGTCCGCGGCGGCGATCGAGTCGACCACGCAGGCGCCGCCGGACACCGCGGCGGTCCGCGAGAAGCCGGTCGACCCGCTGCGGCCGGATCAACCGCCGCCCACCCCGGGCCCGCCGGACCCGGCCAGAGCGGTGCCCGACCCGGCCCCGCCGGCCGCGACCGACCTCTCCGCCGGACCGCGCCAGGTCGACCAGCAGATGGCCGACGCCGAGGTCACCGAGCCGCAACTGGCGAACGCGAACGAGCCGGAGTTCGGCGCCGCGCTGACCGCGAAGAAGGACGGCGAGGCGCACGCCGCGACCGCCCCCGGCCAGCTGCGGGCCGCCGAGGCGCAGACGCTGACCGCGGCGCGGGCCCAGGCCGGGCAGGTCGGCGCCGCCGCGATGGGCACGATGGCGACCGATCGCCGGCAGGCCGGCGCGGCTGTCGGCGCCGGCAAGACCGAGGCCAAGAGCTCGGACGAGGCCAACCGGGCGAAGGTCACCGCGACCCTGCAGAAGGTCTTCGACGCCACCAAGAAGGACGTCGAGGACATCCTCACCGGCCTGGACCGCAAGGTCGGGGAGAAGTTCGACACCGAGGAGAAGGCCGCCCGGGACGCGTTCACCGCCGAGCACAAGCGCCGGATGGACGCGTACAAGGACGAGCGCTACTCCGGGCTGCTCGGCGCCGGCCGCTGGCTGCGGGACAAGTTCGCCGGCCTGCCGGCCGAGGCCAACCAGATCTTCGTCACCGCCCGCGCCGGCTACGTGAGCCGGATGCAGCAGGTCATCTCCGGGGTGGCCGACCTGATCGGCACCGAGCTGGGCCGGGCCAAGCAGCGCATCGCGAAGGGCCGGGCCGACCTGCAGGCCGAGGTGGCGACGCTGCCCAAGGAGTTGCAGGCGCTGGGCAAGCAGACCGCGGGCGAGTTCGCCGGCCGGTTCGACGAGCTGACCGAGGCGGTGACCAGCAAGGGCCAGGAGCTCGTGCAGACGCTGGCCACGAAGTACTCCGAGGCGCTCGGCAAGGTGGACGACGAGATCGCGGCCGAGAAGGAGAAGAACAAGGGCCTGGTCGACAAGGCCATGGACGCGGTGGCCGGCGTCGTCCGCACCATCCTGGAACTGAAGAACCTGCTGCTCGGCGTGCTGGCGAAGGCCGCGTCCGCGGTGCTGGCGATCATCAAGGACCCGATCAGCTTCCTCGGCAAGCTGGTCTCCGCGGTCGGCGCCGGTCTGCACGCGTTCATCGCGAACATCGGCGCGCACCTGAAGAAGGGCCTGCTCGGCTGGCTGCTCGGTGCGATGTCCGGCGCCGGCCTGCAACTGCCGGCCAAGTTCGACCTGCGCGGCATCCTGGGCATGATCGGCTCGCTGCTCGGTCTGACCTGGGGCGCGATCCGCGGCCGGATCGTCTCGCGCGGCGTCCCGGAGCAGGCGATGGGCGCGGTGGAGCAGTCCGTCCCGGTGGCCCAGAAGCTGCAGGCCGAGGGTGTCGCCGGCATCTGGACGGAGCTCTCGGCGAAGCTCGGCGACCTCAAGGCCAACCTGTTCGAGAAAATCACCAAATACCTCATCCCGACCGTGCTGATCGCCGGCATCACCTGGATCGTCTCGCTGCTGAACCCGGCCTCGGCGTTCATCAAGGCGTGCAAGATGATCGTCGACATCGTCACGTTCATCATCGAACGCGGCGCCCAGATCGTCGCCTTCGTCAACGCCGTCCTGGACGCGGTCATCGCCATCGCCGGCGGCGGCGCTGGCGGCGTCCCGGCCCTCATCGAGAACGCCCTCGCCCTCAGCATCCCCGTCCTGATCGGCGCGCTCGCCGCCATCCTCGGCATCAGCGGCATCGCCGAAAAGGTCAAGAAGATCTTCCAGTCCCTGGCCAAGCCGGTAATGAAAGCCGTCGACTGGGTAGTCGACAAACTAGTCAAGTTCGGCAAGAAAATCTGGTCCAAACTCAAGTCCAAATTCGCTAGGAAGCAAAAGGGACAGCCGGCCGGCCCAGTCGATCCGGCGAGGGAGCGGGCCGCGATCGCCGACGCGGAGCGGCTGCTGGCCGGCAACCCGACGCACGGCGCGGTGGCCGGGCAACTGCCCGCAATGTCCCGCCGACATGGCCTGCCGCTGCGCCTCGTCACGGAGTCCCGGGACCCGCAGCACGAGCGTGTGCACGTGCAGACGATGTCCACCGAATCGCACGATCTGCCGCCGTCCCGCGATCCGGAGTTGCTGAAGCTGGACGCGCTGGTCGGCCAACCGCGCACCGACAGCCTCTGCACCCAGCTCGGCGAACCCGCGGTTATCGCACTGATTGGCCAGATCAGCCAGTACGGTGTGCAGAAGCTGATCACCGGGATATCGGACGGGGACGTCAAGACCCTGCTCGGGCAGCTCGACCCGGCACTGGTGACTAGCGTGTTCAAGGGCAGGCAGCCGGCCACCGGGCCCGAGTTCAAGCGCCTGTTCGACCAGTTCGGCACCGCCGACGTCAACCTGCTGGCGACCGCACTGGGCGGCAAGCTCGCCCAGATCCTGCGATGGGACATGTTCCATCTCGACTCGGCTCAGCAGGCCGCGATCGGTTCCGGGCACGGCGCGACCGCCCGCAGCCTGCCGCCGCTGGAGGGCATGACGGTGGCGCACGCGCAGGCGGCGCTCACCGCCGCCGGCATGACGCTGAGCGCGAGCAAGCCTGACCAGGAACTGTGGGTTCATACCGACCATTCCGTCGTGCGGCTGAAGACCGGCCCGGCCGCGCACGGCATTCACACGCCTTTCAACCACGCCGTTCTGGAGGTGACCAAGACCGCCGGGTCGGCCGGTATCAATGACGTCTATGCCAAGTTCGAGCAGGGCGGTCAGCCGATCCCGCAGGGTACCAAGCAGGCCCAGGACCAGCTCGCCGCCTGGTTCAAGAAGAAGGCCGGGCGGGCGCCCGATCCCGGGGAGACAGCGGCGATGATGAACATGTGGGGTAAGGTTGGACACATCCGGCTGGTCTGAGCTGACGAAGCGAGGGTGGGCGCGTGCAGTTCGACTACGACCTTGTTCCGGAGACCGGAGAGTATCCGACGGAAGCGCTCGCCGAAATGGCAACCTACCTTTCCGGTCAGGCCACGCACCGGCTGTCCGACGGCACGTTCATCGTCTTTCCCGATGTGGACGCGCGGGCGGCGCGAATGCCGGCACTACTGCGCCAGGAGCCTGACTGGCTCGATGGCTACGTGAAGCTCGCGGCTGACCGGGTAACTCTCGGCCTCGTCTCGGACGACGCGGTCCGGCGCCAACTCCACGAGTTCGCCACCTGGTCGGCGGCGAGATGGCCCGCGCACCTGGACTACTTCGGCTCGGCTGTCCCGTTCGACGAACTGCTCCCCGCCTAGACCTCCGACTCCGGCCGGCGGAACGCGCTCAGTCGTCCAGCATCAGCTGGATGAAGCGGCGGACCTCGGCCAGGTCGCCGTCAGCGAGGGGGATACCTACCGCACCGGTGCGGTGGACCGGGCCGGTGCGGGCGCTTCGCGCAGGCCGATGCGGGTGTGCAGGCGGCGCAGCGGGGCCGGCGCCCACCAGTTGGCGTCGCCGAGCAGGGTCATCGTGGCCGGCACGAGCAGGCAACGGACCAGGGTGGCGTCCACGATGATCGCGACCGTCAGGGCGAAGCCCATCTCCTTGATGCCGACCATCCGGCCGGCGGCGAAGCCGGCGAAGACGATCACCAGCAGCAGCGCGGCGGAGGTGATGATCCGGCCGCTGCGCTGCAGGCCGAGCCGGACCGCCTCGTCGTTGCCGATGCCGGTGTCGTACAGCTCCTTGATCCGGGAGATCAGGAAGACCTCGTAGTCCATCGACAGCCCGAACGCGAAGGCGAAGACCAGCACCGGCACCCACGTCTCCACCGCGTCGGGAGAGGTGAAGCCGAGCGGCCCGGCGAGGTGGCCGTCCTGGAAGACCCAGACCAGCGCGCCGAACGTGGCGCCGAGCGAGACCGTGTTCATCACCAGCGCCTTGATCGGCACCAGCAGCGAGCCGGTCATCAGGAACAGCAGCACCAGCGAGGCCAGCGCGATCAGCCCGAACGCGTACGGCAGCTTGCGCACCACGTCGGCCTTGAAGTCGACCAGCACCGCGGCGCCGCCGGTGACCCAGATCCGGAACGCCGGCCGGTGTGCGCGCAGCGTGCGGACCACCTGCTGCGCGGTGTCGCCCTGGGTGGTGCCGGCCGGGGTGATGTCGATCCGGCTGCGCTGGCCGGCGATCGGCGTGGCCCGGCCGAGCTGGACCACCGAACCCGGTGGCACCAGCGTGCTCAGGCTGGCGACGTAGGCGTCGAGCTGGGCCGGCGGGGCGTCGGCGAGGACGGTGATCGGATCGGTGCCGGCGCCGGGGAACCGGTCGGTGATCACCCGCTCCACCTGGGCGGTCTCCAGCGACTGCGGCAGCACGTTCGCCTGGCCGTTCTGCAGCCGGATCGACAGCAGCGGCGTGCCGGCGGCCAGCAGCAGGAGCACCAGCCCGATCGCCACCGGCCACGGCCGGCGCTGCACCCAAGCGGCCAGCCGGGAGAAGAAGCCGTGTTCCGGGGCGAGCGCGCGGCGCACCGGGATGCGCCGGCCGAACGCCGCCAGCAGGGCCGGGGTGAGTGTCAGGCCGGCCAGCCAGGCGACGACCACGACCGCCGAGCCGGCCGCGCCGATCGCCCGGAACGTCGGGTCGTCGAACAGGAACAGCCCGCTCAGGCAGACCGCGACGGTCAGCGCCGAGAACGTCACGGTCCGGCCGGCGGTGGCGGACGCGGCCTCGATCGCGGCCGGCACGTCCCGGCCGCCGGCCCGTTCCTCGCGGAACCGGCTGACGATCAGCAGCGCGTAGTCGATCGAGATGCCCAGGCCGAGCAGGGTGACCACGGGCACCGTGTTCGGGTCGAGGGTGAGGAACGTGCCGAACCCGAGCAGGCAGACCATCGCGCCGGCCACCGCCGCCAGCGCGCCGAGCAGCGGCAGCGCCGCGGCCAGGAACCCACCGAAGATCAGCACCAGCACCAGCAGCGTGATCGGCAGCGAGATCAGCTCGGCGTGCTCGGTGTCCTTCTGCACCTGGGCGTTGATCTGCCGGCTCACCTGCGCCGCGTCGCTGACCCGGACCGTCCCGCCGGGCGGCAGTTCGACCGCGTGCAGCCGGGCCGTGGTGGCGGCCACCGCCGCGTCCCGCTCCGGCCTGGCCAGCCGCGGCGTCAGGTCGACCACCAGCAGCCCGGCGCGTCCGTCGGTGGCCAGCAGACCGGCCCCGGTAGCGGTGTACGGATCGACCACCCGGCCCACGTCGGGTATCTCGCGCAGGTCGGCCGCGGCGGACAGCACCGCCGCCCGGACCGCCGGGTCGGCCATCGGCGCCGCGTCCAGCAGGCCGACCACCCGCAGGCCGTAGCGGGCCTGCTCGGCCAGCAGGTTGGAGCCCTGGGTGGACTCGAAGTGCCGGCTCAGCCGGCCATTCTGCAGGTTGCCGAAGACCGGGCCGCTGGCCAGCACGCCGGCCACCCCGAGCAGAAGCCAGCCGGTCAGCACCGCCCACCGGCGGCGGTGGCAGAACCTGCCGATCCGTTCGAACATGACAGCAGTGTCTCCCCCCGGGCGGCACCTCCGGCCGCGGCCGGGCCGGCTAGGGTCGTCGCGTGGCCGGCGACACGCTGTTCGACGCGGCGGCGGATGATGCTGCCGCCGCCTCGGCACCGCTCGCCGTCCGGATGCGGCCGCGCACCCTGGACGAGATCGTCGGGCAGCGGCACCTGCTCGGCCCGGGCACCCCGCTGCGCCGGCTGGTCGAGGGCGACCAGCCGATGTCGCTGATTCTCTGGGGCCCACCGGGCACTGGCAAGACCACGATCGCGCACGTCGTCTCGCACGCCACCCGGCGCCGGTTCGTGCAGCTCTCGGCGCTCACCGCGGGGGTCAAGGACGTTCGCGCGGTGATCGCCGAGGCCCGCGACGCGCTCGGCTTCAACGGCCGGCAGACGGTGCTGTTCATCGACGAGGTGCACCGGTTCTCCAAGACCCAGCAGGATTCGCTGCTCGGCGCGGTGGAGGACCGGATCGTCACGCTGGTCGCGGCTACCACCGAGAACCCGTTCTTCTCGGTCGTCGCGCCGCTGCTGTCCCGTTCGCTGCTGATCACCCTGGAGCCGCTGTCCGAAGAGGACATCCGGATCGTGGTGCGCCGCGCGCTGGCCGACCCGCGGGGCCTCGGCGGCACGCTGACGCTGGCCGACGACGCGTTCGAACACCTGCTCCGGATCGCCGGCGGGGACGCCCGGCGGGCGCTGACCGCGCTGGAGGCCGGCGCGGGCGCGGCGTCCGGGCAGGGCGCGACGGTGATCGACCTGCCCACCCTGGAGGCCGCCGTCGACCGGGCCGCCGTCCGCTACGACCGGGACGGTGACCAGCACTACGACGTGGCGTCGGCGTTCATCAAGTCGCTGCGCGGCTCGGACGTGGACGCCGCCCTGCACTACCTGACCCGGATGGTCGAGGCCGGCGAGGACCCGCGCTTCATCGCCCGCCGGCTGATCATCCTGGCGTCGGAGGACATCGGGATGGCCGACCCGGCCGCGCTGCCGCTGGCCGTCGCCGCCGCCCAGGCGGTGCAGATGATCGGCCTGCCGGAGGCCGCGATCAACCTCAGCCACGCGGTGATCTATCTGGCGCTGGCGCCGAAGTCGAACTCGGTGATCACCGCGATGGGCGCGGCCGCCGCCGACATCCGCGCCGGCCTGGCCGGCCCCGTCCCGCCGCACCTGCGCGACGCCCACTACAAGGGCGCCGGCCGCATCGGCCACGGCGCCGACTACCAGTACGCGCACGACACCCCCACCGGCGTCGCCACCCAGCAGTACGCCCCGGACACCATCGCCGGCCGCGACTACTTCACCCCCACCACCCACGGCGCCGAACGCGACCTGGGCCCCCGCCTCACCCGCCTCCGCGCCCTCCTCCGCGGCACGAACACCACGCCCGCGGACCCGGCCGAGCAGCCCGCCGAGCCGTGATCACCGGCGCCCCGGCGGGCGTACGCTGACCGGGTGCCGCCCCACCACCCACTGCGTCCGTCCTACCTGGAAGAACTCCGGTTGACGGCGTTCAAGAGCTTCTGGGAGGCGACGCTCCCGCTTTCTGAATTCACCCTGCTCGTCGGTCGAAACGGGAGCGGAAAATCCAACGCCCTCGACGCCCTGGTTGTCCTGTCCAGACTCGTCGGCGGTGGCGACATCCGGGACGCGTTGAACGGCGGCCAGGGCGATCGGGAACCCATCCGGGGCGGAGCCGAGGGTTGCGCACCCTGGGACCAGGACTCGTTCGCATTGGGCTGCCGGATCCGAACCGGTGACGAGGCGGTCGACTATGACGTCGTGGTCGACGTGCGGCCGGACGTCCGGATCAACTCGGAGCGGCTGGTCGCGTACGAGGGCGTGCGGCTGGGCAACGCCAGGTTGGACGGCAAGGAGCTGCTGGCCAGCGTTGATCCCGAGGAGGGCAGTGCCGACCTGTGGGCCCGCTACTACAACGGGAAGCGCGGCAGCAATCCGTCCGTCGCGTTCAACGCCAACCGGCTCCTGATCAGTCAGGTCGCGTCCCGGGTGCCGCTGCAGGGCGAGGCGGCCGGACTGGTGCACCGGGCTGCGGCGCAGGTGATCGCGGCGCTGCGGCAGGTTTTCGTGCTGGATCCGGTGCCGGCCATGATGCGGCAGTACGTCAACGAACGGGACAACGACCTCCGCCGGGACGGCAGCAATCTGAGCGCCGTCGTCGCCCGTCTCCGGCGGGAGGATCCGGCCGCGCTCGCCGAGCTGCTGGATCTGGTCAGGCAGCTCTCCGAGCAGCCGATCCGCAAGATTGACACTTCCCGGACCGATCTCGGGGATGTGCTGCTCGTCCTGCACGAGCGGCATCCGGACGACCACCGGGCGCTGGCGAAGATCCCGGCCAGATTGATGAGCGACGGCACCCTGCGCCTTCTCGCGATCGGCACGGCGGTGCTCTCGGCGCCGCGTCTGGACACGTCCGATCCGCCCGCCACCGATCCGGACACCGCCCGCGGCCAGCGCACTCTGGTGGTTGAGGAGATCGAGAGCGGGCTGTATCCGAGCCAGGCGGCAACGGTGCTCGACCTGGTGAAGAACGAAACCGGCGCTCGGCAGGTGCGGGCGCTGGCTACGACGCACAGCCCGGCGATCCTGAACGCCCTGGACGGAGCGGATCACGAGTCGGTGGTTGTCTGCGACCGCGACGACGCCGGCTGCAGTCGGCTGACCCGCCTGATCGACCTGCCCGGCTACCCCACGCTGATGGCGGCTGATCCGCTCGGCTCGGCGGTCGCACGGGGGCTGCTGGCGGCCGCGGTCAACCCGCCGGAACGCTCTCAGGAGGACTTCGACAGGCTGATCGGGGCACTCTGAGTGCGTCGTGCTGAGCTTGTGGACACCTCCATCCTCGTCGAGATTCTCAACGTCCCCGGCCGCAACGCCAACCGCGAGGTCGTGCTCGAACAACTGCGCGCGCGACGTGCAGACCGGTCGGTCGTCATCTGGACCATGGACGAAGCGCTACGAGCTTGGTCGTGATCGCCCAGCGGCCATCGGCGGGCACCCAGGGAGACGGGTAGCCGGCGTGGCCGCCGGGCGGGGGCGATCAGCGCGACTACGCTCGACCCCGGCATTGACGGGAGGAGACGTGGCGCTCGACAGGCCCCGGGTGGAGTACCGGACAGCGGTCGACCTGGTGGCCGAGGTTCGAGCGGGCCTGATCCGGATCCCGCCGTTCCAGCGCGGCTACCGGTGGGAGTCGAGTGATGTCGTCGAACTCTTCGACAGCCTCGCGCGTGGTTTTCCGATCGGGAACCTGCTGCTCTGGCGGCGGCCGGCGCCGGCCGCACAGCTGGAGGTCGGGCCGGTGCCGGTCGACGCGCCGGCGTCCGAGTCGGCGTTGTGGGTCGTCGACGGCCAGCAGCGGATCACCAGCCTGGTCGGCGCGCTGATCGCGGCGGAGAGCGCACCGGACCCGCGGTTCCGGATCTACCTCGACCTCGACGACGGCAGCTTCCGGAGCGTCGGCGTCCGTCAGCAGCCGGAGCCGTCCTGGGCTCCGGTGAGCCGGCTGGCGGACCCGACCACGCTGCTGCGGTGGATGCGGGACAACGCCGACCTGCTGTCCGAGCGGCAGCTCGCGACGGCCGATCGGGCGGCCAACGCGATCCGGGAGTACCAGATCCCGACCTACGTCGTCAGCTCGCCCGACGAGGCGCCGCTGGTCGAGATCTTCCGGCGGATCAACGACACCGGGAAGCCGCTGACGAAGGCGGAGGTCTTCGCCGCGCTGCACTCGGGGATCGCCGGTGACGAACCGCTCGACCTGCGCGCCCTGGCGCAGGTTCCGGCTGACTCCGGTTTCGGCGCACTCGACGACCGGCTGGCGCTGCGGTGCCTGCTGGCCTTCCGCGGCGGCGACATCTTCCGGGCCGACTTCCGGGACGAGTTCTCGTCGCCGGCAGATCGCGTCGACACGTTCCGCGCGTTGGCCGCGGCCCTGCGCGAGGTCGTGGCGTTCCTGCGGGCCGAGGGCGGCGTCCCGCACCTGCGGCTGCTGCCGTATTCGCACGTCCTGCCGGTGCTGGTCCGATTCGTACGGACGCACGGCGCCCCGGAAGGGCGGGCGTCCGCCCTGCTGCGGCGGTGGCTGTGGCGCGGCGCGGTGGCTGGCACCCGCGCCGGTGGCATCAGCGTGGTCGACATCCGCAACCAGGTGGCGGCCGCCGACACGGCCGATCAGCTCGGCGCGGCTCAAGCGCTGCTTCGACAGGTGCCGCCGTTCCCCGACGTGCAACCCGAGTTGGACAAGCCGCACCTCGGTCACGCCATGACGAAGATCAACGTGCTGGGACTGCTCGCAGCCAACCCGCTCGACCTGCGGACCGGGGAGCCGATCGACATCGCCCGCTTGCTGGCGGACGGCAGCCCGCTGCGGCCGATCATCAAGGACAGCCGAACGATCCTGGCCGATTCGATCGCGAATCGGACCATAACCGGCATAGGTTCCGGACAAACCGTTCAGCAGTTGCTCGCGCAGGCCTCGCCGGACGTGGCCGCCAGCCACCTCGTGGACGCCCTCGGACAACAGCTGCTCACCCAGGACGCCGACGAATTCCTGGCCCGGCGTGCCGGGGCAGCGACAATCCTGATCAGGTCGCACATCGACCGGATGGCGGAGTGGGGTGCCCGGGACGGTCGGGCCTTGTCCGACCTCATCCACTCGGTGGCCTGAGTGACCGATCGGCTCGCCGCGGAGGTCCGGCTGCACGGCCGCCGGGTCGGCATCCTGCGCTACGACCGGGGTGGGTCAGCGTTCGAATACGACGATGACCTGACCGACCCCGGGCACCGGCCGCTCGGGCAGGTCTTCGAGGACGATCCGCGGACCGTGCGCCGGACCCGGACCGGCATACCGGGCTGGTTCGCCAACCTCCTTCCCGAGGGCGCGCTGCGGCAGCAGGTCGTCCGGGAACTGGGCGGCGGCAACATCGGCGATTTCACCCTGCTCGCCCGGCTCGGCGGCGACCTGCCGGGGGCGGTGACCGTACATACGGCGGAACTGCCGGCCGACGACGGCGCCGATCACGAGCATCCGCTGCGGCACTCGCTCGCCGGCGTGCAGCTCAAATACTCCATCCGAGGCGACCGGTTGACTTTTCCGGCGAGCGGCGGTGGCGGCTGGTGGATCGTGAAGCTGCCGGATCCCGGCGTCCCCGATCTGCCGGTGAACGAGTACCTCACGATGCGCTGGCTGGCCGCGGCGGGGTTCGGTGTGCCGCAGGTGGAACTGCGCGCGGCCAAGGAGGTCAGCGGAATCCCGGCCGGCCTGGTCGACCCGCTCGCGCTGGTCTACCTGGTGCGCCGGTTCGACCGCAGCGCGGCCGGCCGGATCCATGTCGAGGACTTCGCCCAGGTCGCGGACGTCGAGCCGCGGTTCAAGTACGGTCAACCCGGCATCTCCTACGACAGCCTCGCCGAGGCGCTGCTGACCCTGCTGGGCCGGTCCGGCTACGAGCGGCTGATCGAGCGGCTGGTGGCGATGCTGGTGGTCGGGAACACCGACGCCCACCTGAAGAACTGGGGCCTGATCTACCCGGGCGGGCGGGCCGTCGACCTGACACCGGTCTACGACTTCCATTCGCTGACCATCTACAGCCGCTACCTGTTCAGCCCGCTCGCGCTCAGCCTGAACGAGGAGCGGGTGCCGTCCCGGATCACGCTGGACGACTTCCGGCGCCTGGCCGACCGGTCCGGCGCCGATCCGGACCGGACCGCGAGCGTGGCCGTGGCGGCCGCCCAGCGGCTGCGTACGGCGTGGGCCGGTGACCTGCTGGCGGAGGCTGAGGCACGGTTTCCGGCGCTCGCCGGGCACTACCGCGATCGGCTCCGGACCCTGCCGGTGAGCGCATCGAGCTGACCCGTTCTGACCGGTCGGGGGCGGCGGCGGCCGGGCCGGCGGAGCGGGTGCGGGCGAGACGGTAGGGTCCCTGGGGTCTTGGCCAGGCCGGTTCAGCTGCTCCGGGGAGGATCTGCGTGTCCGGTGGGGAGATCGCGGCGGTCGTCGCGGCGGCGGCGTTCGCGCTACTGGTGTTGCTGCTCGCGGTGCCGATCCTGAAGCTGGGGCGGACGCTGGACGAGGCGACGCTGGCCATCCGGAAGACGCACGAGGGCGTTCAGCCGTTGCTGGCCGGGGCCGGCACCACCGTTGACCACGTGAACAAGGAGCTGGAGCGGGTCGACGGAATCACCCAGAGTGCGCAGGCGGTGACGAGCAACGCGGCCGCGCTGAGCTCGCTGTTCGCGACCACGCTGGGCGGGCCGGTGGTGAAGGTGGCGGCGTTCTCGTACGGCGTGCGGAAGGCCGCCCAGGGCCGCCGGCGGGCCGAGGCGGAGCGCACCGCCCGGGACGCGGTGAAGGCGCAGCGGGCGGCCAAGCGGGCCGCCCGGCGGGCCGGCCAGTGACCACCCCAGCCACCCGCGCGGCCCCGGCCGGTCAGGCCGGTCGATCCGGTCGGCCCGTTTGGGCCGCCCGGGGAACCCGCGGGACACTTGCCCCCGCAGCGGGCACGATGGGTACCGGAGCGGGGCACCGGCCCGGCCCGGAGCGGATGGGAGACGCACGGTGAGGCGGCTGTTCTGGCTGGCCCTTGGCGGCACGATCGGCGCGTTGCTGGTCCGCAAGCTGGCCAAGGTCGCCGAGTCGGCCAGCCCGAAGGCGCTGGCCGCGGGTGTGTCGTCCTCGATCGGCGGGCTGGCCGACGCGGTCCGTGACTTCGCCGACGAGGTGCGTGACGGGATGGCCGAGCGCGAGGCGGAACTGCTGGACGGGGTCGGGCTGGACGGCCGGCTCGGCGCCCGGGCGGAGGAGTTCTGATGCGCTCCGCCGACATCCGGGAGCGCTTCCTGCGCTTCTTCGAGGAGAACGGGCACACGGTGGTGCCCAGTTCGAGCCTGATCTCGCCCGACCCGACCACGCTGTTCAACATCGCCGGCATGGCCCCGTTCAAGCCGTACTTCATCGGCGAGGCGCCGGCGCCGTGGCGCCGGGCGACCAGCGTGCAGAAGTGTTTCCGGACGCTGGACATCGACGAGGTCGGCAAGACCACCCGGCACGCCTCCTTCTTCCAGATGGCGGGCAACTTCTCCTTCGGCGACTACTTCAAGGAAGGCGCCATGGAGCTGGCCTGGGAGTTGATCACCCGGGCCCAGTCCGACGGCGGGTTCGGGCTCGACCCGGCCCGGCTCTGGGTGACCGTCTACCACGACGACGACGAGGCGGCCGACCTCTGGCGGAACCGGATCGGGGTTCCGGCCGGCCGGATCGTCCGCCGCGGCAGGTCCGACAACTTCTGGTCGATGGGCGTCCCGGGGCCGTGCGGCCCGTGCTCGGAGATCTACATCGACCGCGGTCCGGAATTCGGTGCCGAGGGCGGCCCGGAGGTGGACGAGGACCGCTACCTGGAGTTCTGGAACCTCGTCTTCATGCAGTTCGAGCGCGGCCCGGGCAGTGGCAAGGAGGACTACCCGATCCTCGGCGAGCTGCCGGCCAAGAACATCGACACCGGGCTCGGCCTGGAGCGGATGGCCCTGCTGCTGCAGGACGTCCCGAACCTGTACGAGATCGACGAGGTGTTCCCGATCCTGACCCGGGCGGCGGAGCTGGCCGGGCACAAGTACGGCGCCGACCACGAGGCGGACGTCCGGCTGCGGGTGGTCGCCGACCACGTCCGGTCCGGGCTGATGGTGCTCGGCGACGGGGTGGTGCCGTCCAACGAGGCGCGCGGGTACGTGCTGCGCCGGGTGCTGCGCCGGGCGATCCGGGCGATCCGGCTGCTCGGCTACGAGGGCCCGGCGCTGCCCGAGCTGCTGCCGGTCGCCCGCGACTGCATGGCTCCGTCGTACCCGGAGCTGGCCACCGACTTCGGCCGGATCTCCCAGTACGCGTACGCCGAGGAGGAGGCCTTCGGCGAGACGCTGCGGGCCGGCACCACGATCCTGGAGACCGCGGTGACCGCGGTCCGGTCCAGCGGCGGCTCGCGGCTGCCCGGCGACAAGGCGTTCCAGCTGCACGACACATACGGCTTCCCGATCGACCTGACCCTGGAGATGGCCGCCGAGCAGGGCCTGTCCGTGGACGAGGACGGGTTCCGCCGGCTGATGGCCGAGCAGCGGCAGCGCGCCAAGGCGGACGCGCAGGCGCGCAAGACCGGCAACACGGACGTCTCGGCGTACCGGGAGCTGCTGGACCGGTCCGGCCGGTCGGCGTTCACCGGGTACGCGGAGGTGGCCCGCGAGTCCCGGGTGGTCGGCCTGCTGGCCGGCGGTGCGATCGTGCCGGCGGCCGGCGAGGGTGACGAGATCGAACTGGTGCTCGACAGCACCCCGTTCTACGCCGAGGGCGGCGGCCAGCAGTCGGACACCGGCCGGATCACGGTCCGCTCCGGCGGCGTGGACGCGGTGCTCGAGGTCGACGACGTGCAGACCCCGGTGGACGGGCTGATCGTGCACCGCGGCCGGGTGGTCAGCGGCGAACTGCGGTCCGGTGCGGACGCGCTCGCGGCGGTGGACGTGGACCGGCGCAAGGCGGTCTCCCGCAGCCACACCGCGACCCACCTGCTGCACCGCGCCCTGCGCGGCGCGCTGGGCGAGACCGCGGCGCAGGCCGGCTCGCTGAACGCGCCCGGTCGGCTGCGGTTCGACTTCACCACGCCCGGCGCGGTGCCGCCGGCGGTCCTCACCGACATCGAGGACGAGGTCAACGCGGTGCTGATCCAGGATCTGGAGGTGCACGCGTTCCTCACCTCGCAGGACGAGGCGAAGCGGATCGGCGCGATCTCGATGTTCGGCGAGAAGTACGGCGCCGAGGTGCGGGTGGTCGAGGTCGGCGAGTACTCGCGGGAGCTGTGCGGCGGCACGCACGTGCCCCGGTCGGCGCACATCGGGCTGATCAAGCTGCTCAGCGAGGCGTCCATCGGCGCCGGGGTGCGCCGGGTGGAGGCGTTGGTCGGGCTCGACGCGTTCCGCTTCCTGGCCCGCGAACACCTGCTGGTGGCCGGCCTGGCCGACGCGCTCAAGGTGCCGGCCGACCAGGTGCCGGAGCGGGTGCAGTCGCTGGTCGACCGGGTCCGGACGGCCGAGAAGGAACTGGAGCGGCTGCGCGCCGAGTCGGTGCTGGCCGGTGCGGGCAGCCTGGCGGCGGGCGGGCGGGACGTCGGCGGGGTCGCGGTGGTCGCCGCGGAGGTCCCCGGCGGGCTCGGCGGCAACGACCTGCGCGCGCTCGCGATGGACGTCCGCGGCCGGCTCGACCCGGGCCGTGGTGGCCTGGTCGTGCTGGCCTCACGGGCGGATGGGCGGGTCTCGTTCGTGGTGGCCACGAACGAGGCGGCCCGGATGCGTGGGATCTCGGCCAACGACGTGGTCCGGGCGCTGGCTCCGCCGGTGGCCGGTCGCGGCGGCGGCAAGGACGATCTCGCTCAGGGCGGTGGCACGAATCCGGATGGGGTCCCGGAGGCGCTGCTGCTGGTGGAACACGTCGTGGGGCGGCGCGTGGCCGGCTCCGGGTGACGGCGGCGAGCGGCTCGGTGCCGCGGCCACCGGCGCACCGGCCGGCCGTGGCCGGCTGGCCGCTGGACGGGCTGTCGTCGCGGGTCGGGCCGCCGGACGGCCCGGCCGGCGAGCCGGAGCCGCCGGGGCCCGGGCGGCGGCCTCGCCGGCCCAGGTCCCGGGCGTCCGGCAGCGCGACCGGGCCGGCGCCGGCCCGGGCCGGGTTCCAGCCGGGAGTGCGGCTCGGGGTGGATGTCGGTAGCGTCCGGGTCGGGGTCGCGCTCAGCGACCCGGCCGGGGTGCTGGCGACGCCGCTGGTCACGCTGGCCCGGGACGCCGCGGGTGGCGCCGACCTCGACCAGCTGGCCGGCATCGTGGCCGACCGCGCGGTGGTCGAGGTCGTGGTGGGGCTGCCGCGGTCGCTGTCCGGCCGGCACGGGGCGGCGGCGCAGGCCGCCGAGCAGTACGCGGGGGCGCTCGCCCAGCGGATCGCGCCGGTGCCGGTGCGGTTCGCCGATGAGCGGCTGACGACGGTGTCAGCGAGCAGAACCCTGTCCGAACGGGGGATTTCCAGCCGCCGGCAGCGGCAAGTCGTTGACCAGGCTGCCGCGGTCCTCATACTTCAGGGGTGGCTGGACGCGGCCCGAATGGTGCGGTGACGTGAGCGATCTGTCTATTTTCGGCGTTGAGTACGACGAGGGCCCGACCCGGGCGGAGCGCAGGCGGCAGCAGCGGCGGCGCAAGCGGCGCAATCCGCTCGGCCCGCTGCTCGGGGTTGTGGTGATCATCGCGCTGGTCGGCGGGATCCTCTACGGCGGCAAGCGGGTCCTGGGTGGCCTGGGTGACACGCCCGACTACCAGGGCGCCGGCACCGGCGTGGTAACCGTCCAGGTGCGCTCCGGCGACACCGCCGCGGACATCGCCACCACGCTGACCAAGCTCGGCGTGGTGAAGAGCGAGAAGGCGTTCCGGAACGCGGCCAAGAAGGATCCGCGTTCGCCGAGCATCCAGCCCGGCTTCTACAAGCTGCACAAGCAGATGAGCGGCCAGTCCGCGGTCACCCTGCTGCTCGATCCGGCGGCCCGGCTGCAGTCGAAGTTCACCGTGCCGGAGGGCCTGCCGACGGCCGAGGCGTTGAAGATCATCTCGTCCAAGGCCGGCGTCCCGCTGGCCCAGCTGCAGGCGGCGGCGAAG
>Ga0307499_10000041_pt1 | contig 39587 bp, 42 predicted proteins | sample 13_S_MG_FD_201363 | JGI IMG/M metagenome (GOLD analysis project Ga0307499, IMG submission 201363) | Soil microbial communities from Populus trichocarpa stands in riparian zone in the Pacific Northwest, United States - 13_S | ecosystem: Environmental > Terrestrial > Soil > Riparian zone > Trees... | reverse complement strand
CAGGCTCTGTGTATTGCGTAGCGTAAGAGTTGCGTAGAGAGCGTCGGGGTCGGGGACCAACCCCGTCGCCCCAAGTGAAATGGCCAAATCTACATCATCGGTCACCGGCGACTTTTGCAACAAAATCCGCCATGAGCAGCCGTTGGCAAACCGACCTCGGGTGTAGATACACCTTTGTTCGATGATATTTCAGGAAATCCCGCCAGGTGGCGAAGGCTCGCAGAGAAGCGCAGGCGCGAAAGAACGATTGAAACTTAGAATATCCAGTCGACCAACAACTCACCTCCGGAGACCTCGAGAACCGTGCCGGTGACGTACGGATTTGTCATGAGGAAGACTGCCGCGTGTCCGACGTTGGCGGCCGTCCCGAGCCGCCGGGCCGGGAAGTTGGCGCGGACCTTGGTACGGATTTCCTCCACGGTTGCTGCAGGCAGGACGTCCCAGAAATCGGTGTCGATGAATCCGGGTCGGATTGTATTAACGCGGATCGGGGCCAGCTCCAGGGCTAGCGACTGCGACAAGGAGTCGACAGCAGCGAAAGTCGGCGTAACCGCGGCCAGGCCGAGCTTCGCCCGGGCGCCGGTGCCGCCCGTGAGGAAGGTCATCGAGCCGCCAGCCATCAGGTGCGGGGCGGCATGGCGGGCGCAGGCCCAAGTGCCGAGGAACTTGCCATCCAGATAGCTACGGACGCCGCTCATGTCGGGGTCCATGAACGACCCCCAAGACCCAAGCTCCGGTCCGGCGGTGACGACAAGATGGTCAAAGGAGCCGATAGCTTCGAACGCCTCATGCACGGCGGTCTCGTCACGGATGTCCAAAAGGATCTGGTCAAACGCAGCCAATTCTGGATGCTCCTCAGCCGAGACATTGCGGCGGCTGGCGACGGAGACGGCCCCGCCCATGGCGTGGGCGGCTTGTGCGACTCCGAGGCCGATCCCCTTCTTGCCGCCGACGACCACTACGCGCTTGCCGGTAAGGTCGAATGACGGTGCCAGCGGACGTGTTTGCTCGGGTGCGGGATTGCTCATGGCTGGTGTCCTTTGGTTCGATTGCTGGAGTCACATGCGCCCGATCCATCTGACCGGATGATCCGCATGCGAGTGATCCAATGCGGATGTAGCGCCGGCTTTGACTGATGACTGTGTGACGAGATCCCTCTCAACCCGGCCTGTCTGCTAGGTCAGCGAACACCAGCGCCTGACGCCATCCTGCTGAGCTTGTCACCATGGCTTGGCGGAATGTGTCAGCCATCGCCTCTGCCATCCACGCCGCTTCCAGCCCTCCGAGATCCACTGAGCCCAGTCCGATGTCTGCCGCGAGAGAGGAAGCCACCACCTTTGCCTCCGCATCGTCGCCAGCGAGGAATACCTGCGCTCCCGACTCTCGTAGCCGCTCGGGATTTTCCTGCAACAACCGCATCACCACGGTGTTGAACGCTTTCACCACGCGCGCCCGAGGCGCCGCTTCCTGGAGCTGCTTGGCGAGGCTCGGCCCCGTGGGGCGGAGCGACGCGTAGCCGCCGTCTGGGCCGGGTCCACGGTTGTTCGGGTCGATCACGACCTTGCCCGCAAGCGCGTCTGGGTCGACGGGCATTACGCCGCGCGGCGTCCACAGCACGACATCACCGAATGCCACGGCCTCTTCCTGCGTCGCTGCGCGCGCGCGAGAGATACCCGCGGCCGCCTCTGCAGCTCGGACTGGATCTCGGGAGCCAAAAGACACCTCGTGACCCGCGCGCGCCCAAACGGTGCCCAGCGTTCGTCCCACTGGCCCGATACCCACGATCCCGATGCGCATTCACCACTCTCCGTTTCTGATGCTGTGGAAGGTAGGGGCATAGGAGCGCCCAGGGCAGCACAAATGGTGTTGCAACTGAAAGAACATAATGTATCGAATAGGCGATGGACTCTCTGCGCGCCGCCATTGTCGTTCTGCGCGTCGCCGAAGCCGGCTCCTTCGCTGGAGCTGCGCGCCTTCTTGGCGTGACCGCAGCCGCCGTCGCCCGCCTCGTCGGCCGCTTCGAGACCGCGCACGGCGCACGCCTGTTCCGTCGCACGACCCGATCACTCTCCCTCACGCCCGACGGCGAGCGCTTCCTCGCCGAAGTCCGAGGTCCGGCTCTCGCTCTTACGGCGGCTGCAAGCCGTCTCGGCGCACTGGTCGGTGTCGAGGGTACGGTGCGCGTCACCGCCGCCGCCTCGCTCGCCCCGATCTTGCTGCAGGCTCTGGCAACGCTTTTGAAGCGGCATCCGGCGCTGCGCGTGGAGCTCGCCCTCGACGACCACTTTGCCGATCTCGGTGGCGGCCGGTGGGATCTCGCTGTACGGATCGCGCCCCGTATCGCAGATGCGAGTCTTCTCGCCCGGCGCCTTTCACCGTTGCCGCTCTTTACCCTTGCCGCTCCCACATACCTCGCCAAACAAGGTGCGCCCCAAAGTCCCGACGAACTCGCGCAGCACCGACTAATCGGCCTTCGTCTCCCGGCCACTGGACGGATGATGCCTTGGCTGTTCCGCGCGCCTGGCGGCACGCGCCGCCTCCAACCCGACTTCGCAATGGTTGTGGACGGTTCAGATGCTTTGCGCACGGCCACAACGTTCGGCATGGGGATCGCTCAGGCTGGCGCAGAGAGCACGGCGGCGCTGCTCGCATCCGGCGGACTGGTGACGGTACTCAAGGCCTACGCGCCACCGCCTTGGGCAGTGTGGATGCTCCGCGCCCCGGGGCCCGCTGGATCGGCGCTCACCCCAGTCATGGATGCGTTCGTGGCAGCGTTTCGGCAGAAGGGAAATGACGGCAAAGGCGATGGGTACCTTCCGCATTTGGGGTCCCGTCGCATCAAGAGCAAAGCTTGAGTGCGACGACCGGCTGTCTGCCTTCCAGCTCGGCCAAGTGGCCGCGCGAAGATAAGGCAGCTCCCATGAGAGCGTCGGCTTTGCGCCACAAGCCGTCGTTCGACACCTTGGATCTACGCACTCGCCGCGCTGGTCTCGCTGTATCTCAACGCATTCCTGCTGCTGATCCAGTCCTTCCTGAAACTGCCTGCGCTGCACGCGCTGGCGGCAAGCTCCGTGGTCCAGGGCATCGTGCTGGCATTCTTCGTCGCGGTGATCATCGGCGTGATCTGGCGATACCGGCCGACGCCGGCATGGCACGGGAACCTCAACGGCCGCGAACTGCTTTCAATTCCTGACGACACGCCTCGCTGAAGCGACGCAACGGATCCATTCGAGCGAGCAGCTCAGGCAATTCCACGATTGTCTTGTTCGGAGCAAGGTAAGTTTCGATGATCAAGTGACCCACTTTCTCGGCAGCCTCGATGACATCGTCGCTCGACAGGATTCGCATTCGGCCGATGAGGGCATACAAGTTAACGAGTTTCGAAGTGTCTGAGGCCTCGTTGATCAGCGCATCGGCGTGTAGTCTGGATGCTTCTTCGACGAAGCTCTTGTAAAGCTCCTGGCGTTGGGAGATCGCATGAGACCTTCGCAGGGCGCGGTCCTTGCGGCCTTGCGTGAACAGGCCGGTTAGGACCGTAGCCAGGGTACCGGACGCCGACCCGGAAAACGCGGCGACCGCGTGAACGTACGTCAAGTCCATTGGTGCTCTCCTTCCGACTTTAGACGCGACGGTCCAGCCGCCTTTTCACTCAGCTGCAGCCTCACGAGGGACGCCCTCTCCGGACGCTTGGTGCGCAATTCGAGGAGACGAAATTAGACATCACATCAATTGCAGTTCCGCGGCACGGTCCGCGTCCCTAGAGAACAGGCAACGCCCCCTCAATCTCCTTGCGACGTGGCTCGAGAAAATTCGGTAGCTTCAGGTCCCGACCGAGGGCTTCGACCGGCTCGTCGACTCCGAATCCCGGGGTATCGGTTGCGATCTCGAACAGAACGCCACCCGGCTCGCGGAAGTAGATCGAACGGAAATAGTTGCGATCCTTCTGCTCAGTCGGGTGTCTTCCGTGCGCACGGATCAACTTCTCGGCCATTTGCGCCTGTTGCGCGTCATCGGCAACACGGAAGGCGATGTGATGTACTGAACCGCGTCCCTGCTGTCCTCGCTGAACTCCCGCGACTTCGTGAATATCGACCACGCTGCCCTTCACGTCGCCCGCCGCAACGAAGCGGGTTACTAATCCTTCGCGGGCGACCTCATTGAAGCCGAACACGTCGGTCAGGATCGCGGCCGTCTTCTCCGCGCTCCCGAGAAGCAGCGTTACGCCCTGGAGGCCACGAATTGCATGCTCCGGGGGGATGTCCTGGTTGCTAAAGCCCGGTTCGTTCTCTGCATCGGCAACGCCCACGAGTGCGAGCGCCATCCCGTCCTGATCCGTGAAAGGCAGGATGGTCTCACCGAAGCGTATCTCGGGAGTCTGATAGGAAATTCCCTTCTCGATGAAGCGCTCCGTCCAGTAGCCGATGGAGCGCAGCGGTACACGGAAAGCGGTCTGGCTGGCTTCGCCAGCACCGCGCTGGCCACCGGTCGCGTTCGCCCAGGAAAAGAAGGTCAGGATGGTACCAGGCCGACCGGTCTCGTCGCCAAAGTAGAAATGATAGGCTGACGGGTCGTCAAAGTTGACCGTCTTCTTGACGAGCCGTAGCCCGAGGTCGCGTGTGTAGAAGCTCAAGTTTCTGACTGGATCACCGGCGATTGCCGTCACGTGATGGATGCCTGGCATGGTTGTCTCCTTAGTGTTGACTCCGCCTCGAGCCTAGCTTTGGAAGAAAGCTAGAACGGCGAAGCGCCGAATAAGTCGTTGCGATCTTGCGGGTCGTTCGGTGCAACCTTGTGGAGAGAGACGGTCTCCGGACGCTTGTTGCGCAGTTCGAGCAGGCCGAGCAGAAGCTCGTCCCTCTCGGCTTCGAGTTCCTCGATGGTGCGCGATCCGATCTCGGCGTGGACGCCGTCGACGAGTTTCCTCTGGATCTCCGGCGTAAGCACCGGCGAGCCGAGGCTCTTCCACGAAGCCGTCATCGGGCCGGCGAATTGCTGGAAGAAGTGCTCGATACCGCCCGGGCCACCGCCGAGGTGATTGAGCATCATGTTACCCATGATGCCCCAGCGCAGGCCCGGTCCCCAGGACAGCGCGTCGTCGACGTCGGCAGCACTCAGTACATCCTCGGCAATCAGATAATAGACCTCGCGCGCCAATGCGCCCTGCAGGCGGTTGGCGACATGACCCGGCATTTCCTTGTTGAGCCGGATCGCCTTCTTCCCGATCGACTTATAGAACTCGATTGCACGCTGGATCGTCTTTTCGGAGGTCTTTGTTCCGCCGACTACCTCAACCAGCGGGATCAGATGCGGCGGATTGAAGGGATGGCCGATAACGCAGCGCTCCGGATGCAATGCCGCGCCCGACTGGATTTCGCTCATCTTGATCCCGGACGAACTCGACGCAATGATCACGTCCGGCGGCAACAGCTCGTCGAGCTGCCGATAGAGCTTCTGCTTGAAGTCCAGCCGCTCGGGCCCGTTCTCCTGGACGAGGTCGGCGCCTGCCAGCGCTTCCGCGAGGTCGGCCGTGAACGTCAAGTTCGACTGCGATGCGCCGGGCGAGAGGCCCAGCCGTTCGAGCGCCGGCCAGGCGGCTCTTACGAACCTCCTCAACCCGATTTCCGCGCCTGGCGCGACGTCCGTCGCGACGACGCGCAGTCCCTTGGCGAGAAACAGCGCGGTCCAGCTCGCGCCGATGACGCCGGTGCCGATGATTGCGATTTGGCGGATCGTCCTGGTGTCGGTCATGTCTTTTCTCCGATGGTTGTGTTAGATTTCGGCGTAGGCGATGCCGGTGAGATTGCCTTGGGCCCCGAGCAGCGTCCGCTTGTCCGTCCCATCGAGCTTGGCGACGTAGAGCGAGCCGGCGAGATCGGTTACGAACATGCGGTTACCCGGAACATCGAGCGCGATGCCGATGCCTTCCATGAGATCCGAGACCACAATCTGCGGTGCGTTCTGTCCGGGCTTGGCGTCAATGGGCGCAAGATTCACCGTGTTGCCACGGGGGGGATTGCCACGGTCGGTCCAGTAGAGGATGCGGCGTCCGAAATCGATTTCGAGATCGATCGGCTCGGGAAGGGTATCGAATAATATCTCGACATCACTCCGGTTAGCCGCCGTCTCGCCTTTGGGGATATCGATCCCGGCGCGCAGGATCCGCCCGACCCCGGCGTTGTCACCGCCCTTTTGCGTCCAGTAGACCTGTCTCCGTTTGGGATCGACCGCAATTCCTACGCACCATCGCGTCTGGTCTCGGCGGTCACGTTCCCCCTTTCCGGTCTCGACGAGGGTTTCGACCTGCGAGCCGTCGAGGTTCGAGCGCATGACTCGCATCCCCTCGCGATCGGACCAATAGAGCTTGCCATTCGCCTTATCGAGATGCAGCTGCTTCGGCGTGAAGGTCCCGCCGGGTGCAACGATGAACCTGCGATTCGCTCCGTCGATGTCGGCGCGTTCGATCGAGCCATCATTGAGGCTCGGAACGCCCATATTGGTCCAGTAGACGTGACCCGCCGCAATGTCGACGACGACGCCGTCGGGATGGGGGCAATCCGTCGCAATGATGCTGCGATTTGCCCCGTTCGGATCCATGGAGAGGACGCGGCCTCCGCTCAGGTCGAGTAGAAATAGCCGGCCGGAGCTGGCGGTGTCCGATGACGCCTCTGTTCTTGTGGCTTCGACTACGATCATGGTCTGTCCTTTCCTGTCACTGCGCATCGACAAGCGGCGCGTTAGCCGCAATCGGCGGCGCCGGGTGTGTAAAATCGGGCGGACGTTTCTCCAGGAACGCCGCGAGGGCATCCTTGGCCTCCGCGGAACTCAGCCGCCCTGTGAACTCCTGGTTCTCGGCCATTACAGCTGCCTTGAGCTGGCCGACCGACGCCTGCTTGAGCAGCCGCTTGGTCGCCTGTAGGGCGCCGGCGGGTTTGGCGGCCAGTGCCTGCGCGGTTGCGGTCGCGGTCGCGAGCAGATCGCGATCGGGCACCACGCGGGTCACGAGGCCGAGTTCGGCCGCTCGCACCGCCGTGAAAGGCGCCGCCAACAGGAATAATTCCGCCGCCCGGAGATAGCCGATGCGCGCCGGCATCGAGTAGCTAGATCCGAACTCCGGCACGAGTGCCAGGTCGATGAACGGCAGCTTGAACTTCGCGCTCCCGCCCGCGTAGACGAAATCGCAATGCGTCAGCATCGTGGTGCCGCCTCCGATCGCAGCGCCTTGCACGGCCGCGACGATCGGCTTCCCGAACCCGATGAAGGCATTCATCAGGCGGGCCTGCGGGGATTCTCCCGGCTCTTGGGCTTTGAGGAAATCCTCGATGTCGTTACCGGCGCAGAACGTATTTCCGGCGGCATGCCACAGCACGACACGGACTGCCTCGTCCTGGTCAGCCTCCCGAAAGACATCGGCAAGGCGCGTGTACATGCCCGAAGTTAGGGCATTTTTTCGTTCAGGACGGTTCAATTCGACCCGCAGGATGCCGTTGGAACGCTCGGTGATGATGTCGCTCATGATGTGTTTCCTTATTGGAGTTCGAGCTGCATCTACGCCGCTACGTGTTTCCCTGCTTCCGTCGGAATGGCGCCGCTTTCGCGCAAGCTCTCGATGCTCTTCGCATCGAAGCCAAGCTCCCCGAGGATTTCCTCGGTATGCTCGCCGATGGCGGGCCCACGCCGGGCCGGGGTCTTCGCGATGCCGTGCACCTGGATCGGACTGCTGATGGTCGAGGTCAGCTTGCCACCGGCACCATCCAGTGGGACGACGATTCCGTTTGCCGCCAGCTGCGGATCGTCGATCACCTCCTGAGGTCCACGGACTTCACCAAAGGTGACGTTCACACCGGCGAAAACCGAATGCCAATGCGGCATGGCCTGACCGCCGAAAACTTCGTCAAAGATCACCGTGAGCTGCGTCATGTTCGCCATCAACTGCGCCGGCGTTGAGAAGCGCGGATCGGTCAGCAAGTCGGGGCGACCTATTGCGTTCGCTACGGCTGCAAACTTGTCGGGCGTAACGATCAGAACGAACCAGGTGCCGTCGGCGGCACGGTAGACGTTCATCGCGGCATTGGCCGGATGCGTGCGGTCATGCATCGGGGGAAACTTGGCGCCGGCGAGAGCCGCTTGAATGGAAACGCTCGCGGACCACACGCCCTCGGCAAGCAGCGACGTCGTGACGTAGGCGCCTTTGCCGGTCCGCTCGCGCCGGTAGAGGGCGGTCACGATCGCCGAATAAAGGCCGATGGCGGTGGCATTGTCTCCGCTACCGCTCACCGGCCAGGTCGGCGGTGCGCCGGCATCGCGCGTCATCGACAGCAGGCCGCTGCGTGCCCAGTACGCCGTGATGTCGAAGCCAGGCAGATTGGCATCCGGCCCGTTCTCGCCGAAGCCGGTGAGGTCGGCATAGATCAGGCGCGGGTTCCAACCCGCAACGTCATCATATTCGAGGTTCAGCTTCTTGCGCGCATGGTGCGGCGTGTTGACGATGAGAACGTCGGCCCAGTTGACGAGCTCGAAAAGAACCTGCTGTGCGCTCTGCGACTTGAGATCGAGCGCGATGCCGCGTTTGTTGCGGTTGGCGAGATGCCACTGATAAGGCTCCTCGGCTCGCGGCTGGATCGGTATCTTGTTCGCGTGTCGCCACGGATCACCGTGCGGCGGCTCGACCTTGATGACGTTGGCGCCGAAGTCGGACAGGATCACGGCGGCGCTTGGCCCCGCGATGAAGCTCGACAGATCCACTACTTTCAGTCCTGAGAAAATGTTTTCGTTTGCCATTGTTGGCTCCTGGGTTGATGTATGACGCTCGCGCTGACCGACCGGGTCAGCGACCGTGAAATTGTGCCGGGCGCTTCTGGAGGAATGCCGAGGTGCCCTCCTTCTTGTCCGCCGTTCCGGCGCATAGTCCGAAGTAGGAGGCTTCGAGGGCGAGACCTTCGCTCTGGCTCATCTCCATTCCCTTGTTGACGGCGTCGAGCGCATATTTGACGGCGAGCGGCGCGTTGGCCACGATCTCATTCAAAATTGCCTCCGAACGCGCAATCAGATCGACGGCTGCGACGATCTCGTTGACGAGCCCGATGCGGTAGCCCTCCTGGGCGCTGATCATTCCACCTGACAAAATGAGCTGAAGTGCGCGGCCTTTGCCGACCAGTCGCGGCAGCCGCTGGGTGCCGCCGCCGCCGGGTAGCAATCCGAGCTTCACCTCCGGCTGGCCAAACTTCGCGCGCTCCACCGCGATGCGAATGGTGCAGGCCATCGCCGTCTCGCAGCCGCCGCCAAGCGCAAAGCCGTTGATTGCAGCTACCACCGGCTTGCCGAGATTCTCGATGAGATCGAGCACCTCCTGCCCGTGACGGCTGGACCGTTCGGCGTCGATTGCGCTCGCCTGCGCGAGGTCGCCGATGTCAGCGCCGGCGATGAAGGCCTTGTCGCCCGCGCCGGTCAGGATGACACCGCGCACCGCGGCATCATTCTGCGCATCCTCGAAAGCGGTCCGCAGGTCCTGCCACGTCGCCGCATTCAGGGCGTTGAGGACCTTGGGCCGGTTCACCGTCACATAGGCGATCGCTCCCCGCTTCTCGTAGAGAATGTTCGCGAGCGTCAGTGCTGCCGTTGACGAAACGGTGGGGAGAATCGAGGAGGACTGCGTAATTGCTGCTGTTGCCGATGACATATTGATTGCTCCTGTTTGACTGGTGGGCCGGCGAAGGAGCGCCGGCCCATCGGCGACCTCACACGAAGGCACTGAACCCGGTGGCGGCCTTGCCGACGATCAGGTTCTGCATCTGGAAGGTGCCCTCGTAAGAGTAGAGCGCCTCGGCGTCGGAGAATAAGCGTCCGACATTGTTGTCGACGATGATGCCGTTGGCGCCGTGCACCTCACGCGCCCAAGCGACCGTCTCGCGCATCCGCACCGTGGTGAATGCCTTGGCGAGCGAGGCATGCTGGTCCAGAAGCTTGCCCGCTTCCTCGATCTCGGCGAGTCGCTGCATCATCGATTGGCACGCCGTCACGTTAGCGAGCATCCTGGCGATGAGATCCTGGACCAGCTGGAATGCGGCGATCGGCTTGCCGAACTGCTTGCGTTCTTGAGTGTATTTGAGCGCAGCTTCGTAGGCGCCCATCTGGACTCCGGTAGCCATCCAGCCGACGCCGGACCGGGTCAGACGCAGCACGTGCGCGGTGTCGCGGAACGAATTGGCATTCTGAAGGCGGTCCGCTTCCGGCACCCGGCAATTGGTCATGGTGATCAAGCCGTTCTGCACCACCTTGAGCGCCATCTTGTTCTGGATCTTCTCGACGCTAAAGCCCGGCGTCGTCTTGTTCTCGACAATGAAGCCCTTGACCTGATTGTCGTCGACGTCACGCGCCCAGATGATCGACACGTCGCACCAGGGCGCGTTGCCGATCCACTTTTTCTGGCCATTGAGGATCCAGGTGTCGCCGTCGCGCTTGGCGGTCGTGGTGAGTCCGCCGCCGGTTCCCGAGCCCACCAGCGGCTCGGTCAGGCCGAAGCATCCGATTTGCTCGAGGCGCGCCATCGGCGGAAGCCACTTCTGCTTCTGCTCCTCGGAGCCCAATAAAGCGATCGAGCCCATGGCAAGACCGATGTGGACACCGAAGAAGGTGGCGAATGACGGGTCGACGCGACACATCTCCATGATCAACATGCCGTGCAGTTTGTCGCTCGCGCGCTTGTAGCCGTAGCCGTCGATGCCAAGGCCGGCGATGTTGAGCTCCTTCAGGGGCGGGATCAGCTCGAAAGGGAAAGCATCTTCGACCCAGTATTTGTTGATGACCGGCGCGACCTTGGCGTCCATGAAATCACGCACCTTCTTGAGGATCGCTCGTTCATCGGCGCTCAACGTGTCCTCGATTTGATAGAAGTCGCTGTTCGGCGCCGGAAGTTGCTTCGGCGCTGCCGATGGCTTGAGTGCAGTAGCGGTGGCCATTTCGATCTCCATTTCGATGCGGGGCCTGCGACTGCGGCAGGCGTCTCGTTCCAATGCATCGAACATAGTGGAGCGGCCGGGCGCCGGCTTTGCATCGCGTGCTGTCGTTTTGTCATTTGTTGCCGGCGATCGAGGCTGCAGATGCGAATGCGGGACAATGGCCAGCGCCGGCGCATATTCGAGATTGTCTGAGGTGATTGCAGGGTACGGCGCATCGAAGGGCAATGCACAAGGCCCGAAAAAGCCGAACGCGTGACGCTATCAAGTCGGCACAACCGAGCGCGATCGAAATATTCGGGTCGCCGCTTCTCGCGGGTTCCCGGACCATGTCATTTATTGCTGTTGATTCGTTTGACGATATTGATCAGGTGTTTGGTGGATTACCCGCTCACATGCGTGAGCAAAGTTGGCTGGAAAAAAGGCTGGGCGCCGCCTGTGCGGTGTCCGCCAAAGATCTTTTTTTCAGAAGCATTGGCAGGAGGTCGCGACCCGCAGATTCAGGCCAAAACAGAAGGGGCTCGTCTCACATCAGTCAGTGCAGTTCCGGTCGTCGCGATTCGAGCCCCTGACGAAATTGACCGGGCGCCTGACCCGTTGCTTGCCTGAATGCTCTAGTGAAATTGGCCTGGCTGGAAAAGCTGAGCGAGAGCGCTATGTCGACCAATGGCCGATCGCCGTGCATCAATAAGGCTTTCGCGCGCTCGAGGCGCTTGCCACTGACGTAGCGATGAGGCGATTGTCCGACTGCCTGCCGGAAGGACCGTGCAAAATGGAATCGGCTTAGGCACGCAATCGCTGCCATGCGCTCTATGCTAAGATCGCCTTCCAGGTTCGCTTCTATGTAATCCAGCACGCGCATGAGTCTGCGCCGATCGAGCCCTTGAACTGTGTGGCGAGGAAAGGATTGAGCGGGAGATGCGGTGACATACTTTTGAAGCAGCCTCGCCGCCAGACTGGATGCGAGGGCTCCTATGAGCAGACCGCCGGCGGCGGTTTCATTCTGCAACTCCGATGCAATCGCAAATCCGATCTCGGCCAGGAGCGGATCTTCGAAGGCCCTTTCGTAGCTCAGCGCGCTGACTGCGGCCGGGTCGACATTGATTTCGAAATTGCCCGGCGAGAAGTGGCGGACTGGAAGATAAATATGCAAAATCCTGGTCAGATCGTCGGCGATATCAATCGAACCTTCCTGCAAACCAGGAGGAGAGAGCCAAACTGTACCTCGCCTTGCGATTATCCGGCTTTCGACGCCTGGGGCCCGCCGTGTGACCCGCGATTCATTGCCGTGGGTATCGACGCAAATCCTGATGTCGGATTGTGGGGTCCTCCAGGGGATCACCCCCTTGCGAACGGTGGTGCACAGTTGCGCCGACAGGCCGGACCAGCCTCGATCCGCCGAAGATGACAGCATCCCCTCGAAACCGAGTTGCTCCAGTCCATATCGGCTCATGGCGGCCGGTTGACCATGTTGCATTTCCACGACACGCCCCTACAGAGTTGGCCTCGACGTTTTTGCAAACCAAATTTCGTTCACGCCACAACTTTGCTTGGAACAACAAGCCGGGCCTTCGTTACCTGAACGACGTCGCCGCGCTGGTTTATCGTCCGGCTCAAGAGAACTATCGTGCCGCGATCCGGTCGCGAGCGCGATGACGTGACTTCAACGACTTCGCTCTCAACATGGAGCACATCTCCGGGACGGGTCGGCGCTGGCCAACTCAACTCTCCCCCGGCGCCGACGAAGCCGCCGGCGAGTGGCGGACCGCTCTCGACATTTAGACGCATCGTGATGGCGGCGGTATGCCAACCGCTCGCCGCCAGGCCCTTGAAGAATGTGTGCTCAGCGGCTTGCTTGTCCGTATGAAAGGGCTGCGGATCGAATTGAGTCGCGAATGCGATGATCTGCGCTTCGTCAAGCTTGTGCGACCCGCTGGTAAAGCGTTGTCCGACATGAAGATCATCAAGATACAGTGACGAGTTTCTGGTCGCCGCCTCTCCGCGCGCTTGAACCATGGTCATGTTTAGCTCCCTCAGGTTTGACGTCTGCGACGGTCATTTCCAGGCTGGTTTCGCCTGCTATCCCACTGCTCAGGCTGCGAGGCTGGAATTGCCAGCGTCCATCCGCCCAGCTTTGTTGTTCCGGGCTTCGATGGCTTTGACGGAGTTTTGAAACGCCTTATCCAAGACCGGCTTGCCAATGGTCCCGAGCACGAGGCCGAGGAGCCATCCCTTTAGGTTCTTGCCATCGCGTATGACAACCACATCAATGTCGGTCGTGCCGTTGGACTGACGGGTGAAGGTGTAGATGTGGCCCGACGCGCCACCCCACACGTTGGAGTCGGTCGTCGTGAGGACGACGCGGTTGGGATCGGACCAGTCGTAATGCAGGCGCTCCCAGATCCCGCCCGAGCCTTCCGTGACATCGGCATACGAGCCGCCCCGGTGATGCACCTTGAGGTACGCGTCGGCGCTGTTGCCAAAGAGCTTCGAGCGACCAGGCCCGAAATCGGTGAGTCCGGCGACGTACTGCTCGGGCGTCGCAGTGGACGTCCGATGAAGGTGGATGGTGGACATGTGTCGTTTCCTTGTTCCATTCCGCTTAACGGCTACATTGGTTCAATTCGAAGCTCAGTTCGTGACTGTATTCGCCTTGCGAACGAGTACGCTGTCGCCTTTCCGGCTGATCTCGATCGCAGCCGCTTGTTGCGGTGTTGAGAGAACCACGCGCTGACCAGGCGCGAGAACAGATACGACACGGATCGGCGTTCCGGCCTCGCCCTGCGCAAGAGTGGCGACGACGTGAAACCCATCACGCTCGACAGTGTAGTAAGCGACCCCCGCTATCTCACCGAGGTCGATGCTCTTGCCCGCCATCGGACGCAGGCTTTCAGCATGGGCCGTGGTCAGAGAGGCGACACTGAACGCAACGACGAAAAGCATGTTGCGGATGGACATTGCGATTTCTCCTATCAGTTCAGAAAGGGGCAGAGCCGATTGAGCACAGCCACGCTGTTGATCACGACAGCGGTTCGCTGCCCTGATGAATCCAGGTTCCGTTGACGGAATGGACTATTGGAGTGTTGTCGCGCTGCTCGTTGACGGAACCGGCCGGCGGGAAAACACTGTTGTAGTTCGCGCGCGCTTCTCGTATCAGGCGGAGCCGTTCGCGCTCGGCCTTCGGGATAAATTGGATTACCTCACCCATGTTCGCCTCCAACTGTAATGCCGTGTTCCGGCAGGTGTTGGTTCGTAGATGGGTCGAAGAGTCTGGTTCAACAGACGGGTGAATCGGAAGACATCCTTCCAAATTTTGGAAACCAGGACCGAGTGCTGACCATCTCAGTCAGGCCGAAGTAGCGCCGGCGAAGATTGAGCGCAGACGCGGATAGGTTTAGGGAACCTAAAGGCGCCGCATCTCTCAAGCGCTGTCCGCGCAGTACGGCGCCGATGCCTGCCTACTCCGCGAAGACTCGCTTCAGCCGCGGCGCGGCAAAGTCCAGGAAAGCGCGTACTTTGATCGGCAAAAACCGATTGGCGGTGTACACGAGATTGACCGGCAGTGACGGCGGCTGGAATTCATCCAGCACGGTTGTCAATGCTCCCTCCTCCGGGCAAGCCTCGATTTGATAGGCAAAGGCGATTGAAATTCCCATGCCGGCGCGGGCTGCGGCACAAGCCGCTTCTGCGCTGCCGACGATGAGCCGCGTATGCACGGGCGCCGCTACGGTCGCCTTGTCTCTGACGAATGTCCAGGCATCGGGCGGCGAGAAGCCTGGATAACTGATGCAATCATGCCCGACCAGATCTTCCGGCGTACGTGGCGTTCCGCGAGCCGCCAGATAGGCGGGACTCGCGCACACCACTCGGCGCGTCCTGCCGACCCGTAACGCAACCAGGCTCGAATCCGGCAACTCGCCGATGCGCACCGCAACGTCGATTTGCTCCTGAGCCAGACTCAGTTTTTGATCGGTGGGGATCATTCTAACCTTGATATCCGGATAGGTCTTGAGGAAGTCCACGATGATCGGCATGAGAATGACGCGCCCAAGGCCCAATGGGGTGGTCACCGCCAGCTCGCCTGTCGGTGCGGTGTATTCACCGGATGCTGTACGCTCGGCTTCGGTCACATCAGTGAGAATGCGCTTGCAGGCCGCAACATAGGAAGTGCCTGCATCCGTTAGCACCAGCTGACGGCTCGATCGGTTGAAGAGCTTGGTCCGCAGGTGAGACTCAAGCTCGGATACGTTGCGGCTGACTGTTGTGAGCGGCGTTTTCAATCGCCGCGCCGCCGCGGACAAGCTGCCCTGCTCGACCACGGCCAGAAAGGTCGACATCGCTTCCAGGCGATCCATCGTATCCCCTTCCATAATTTGGAAGAATATCTTTCGATTTTGCCATATCACCACAAATTTCGGAAGGCTGGCGCCGAGCCCCGGGGTCCGGAATCACCCACCTTCCGCTGCTCGGAAGGACCCTTTCCACATACGGCCTCTTTTTTAAGCCGCCCTCCAATCGACCTTTTCGCGTGAAGGCGCGAGACGCCTGTCAAACCGACGAGGAGAATTCGATGACAAGACATAGCGAAGCCTATCGCTACGAAATTCAGCACAGCGATGACGCCGACATTGTCGCCTATCAGCGCAAGTCGAGCGATGGCGTCTGGCGGACAATTTCCGCGTGGATGATTCCACAACCCGCGGGCCACTGAGCGCCGGCCAGCCGCTTACCGGCCCTCCGGTTCTTCGGCGGGATCGTGGCGGGCGAGCCTCGACTATCCGACTTCCGGTTCGCTTGACAAAACCAACTACATTGTACTCGGTGCAATGTTTTCACTTGCACCGAGTATTGGATCGGAGCATTTAGACTAAGTAAGCGTATTGTATTGAGGACCGAGGTTTCAGCGGCCATTTCACTCGTACGAAACGAGTTAATGCCTGCACCGAGACCCTCTGCCTTCCCTCGGAGCATTAGATCTTTAACTCGGAGCATTGGAGACTGGAAATGCCTGCGATCTTCTCAACCATCGTCCTGCCTGCCGTCACGAAGGGGCCCGGGATATTTTCTCAGCTGCTCGTCGCCGCTCGCGACGGGATCGCGGGCTATCTCGACCGCCGGGCTGCCATTGCTTGCCTTCACGATCTCGACGACCGCGCGCTGCAGGACATCGGCCTGGCCCGTCCCCAGATTGAGGCAGCTGTCTACGGCTGCATCACCCCTTCCGGCCAAGCGAACGAGGGGCCGATGACCTTCGCGGCCGCGATAGAGCCAGGCGGACGCCAGTGCGCACCAACGATGGAGGCGGCGCCATGGAGCTAACCCTCACCACGGTCCTGGTCGCCTTTGCCGGCGTGTTCCTGATCTGCTTCATGAAGGGAGCGTTTGGTGGCGGATTCTCAATTGTCGGCATCCCGCTGTTGTCGATCGTGATGGACCCGGTCACCGCCGGCGGCCGTCTCGCGCCATTGTTCATCGCGATGGATCTGTTCGCCCTGCGCTACTGGAAAGCTTCGACGTGGTCGAAGCCGGACCTTGTGCCGCTGTTACCCGGGCTCGTGGCCGGCATCGGATTTGGATATCTGCTATTCCGCTTCCTCGACCACCGCGCCATCGCGATCGCGATGGCCGTGATCACCCTGATCTTTGTCGCGCTATGGCTTGTTGCAGGCGCGGAGGTGACGATCCGTCCGCGTTCGACACCGAAGGCGATCACCGCCGGTATGGCCTCGGGAGTCACCACGATGGTGGCGCACTCGGGCGGACCACCGCTTGCGATGTATCTGCTGCCCCTCGGTCTTAGCAAGGACGTCTACGCGGGAACGACCAGTCTGTTCTTCACCGTCGGCAATGCGACCAAGGCGGTGCCCTGGCTCTTGCTGGTGAAGCCAACAGCCGACGTCTGGACCTTGATGGCGATATGCGTGCTCGCGATTCCCGCTGGCGTGTGGGCTGGTTGGCGGCTTCACGGAAGTTTGGACCAACGCCAGATTTATCGGATCTGCTACGGCTTGCTGGTCGTGACAGCGCTGAAATTATTGTGGGACGGAGTGTCCGGCTATCTCGTGTGAACTTTCAACCTGGTGGGAGCTTGCCGTCGAAGGTGCCGCACCAGGACGGCTGGCTCGCCCTCATCTCCACCAGCAACGAAATCATTCGATTTGGTCACCTTGCGGCGATTTCGAAAGAGCCGGCCCACAGGCGCCAGTTAGGTTCGTTTTCAGGAGCGCGTCATGGACACTCGACATGAGAAACGGAAGGCCGCAGGCCTTTATGAGCCGTGGCCGCACCGCGGCACTAGTGATCCGGATTGTCCGGGGAAGCTGCTGCTATCTTCAACGGGTCGGGGCTGGTCCGGCCTGTCGGCCGAACTGTGCACTGCCAGGAGAGGTGTTGTCCCATGGAGAACCCCACAATCAGATATCAGGATTTGCGTCGCTCTCCGTAGTAGCGGTGCATCGACTGTCACGCGGCGGGCGCCAGGCATCGAGAGTCGGATAGTTGCCAGGCGGGGTGCGGTTTGGTTCTCTCCTCCTGGATTGCAGGACGGTTCGGTTGATTTTGCTCAAGATACGCAGGAATTCCTGCATCTCTATCTTCCACTGAGCTACTTCTCGTCGGGCAATTCAAATACCGATACCTATCACTCCGTAGTCGGCGCGCTAAGCTACGAGACGGCTTTCGAAGATCCGCTGCTGGCCGAGATCGGATTTGCCGTCGTATCGGAGCTAAAGACGGAAACTTCCACCGGCAATCTGCTCGTCGGAGCTCTCGCGGCCAGCCTGGCAGCGAGGCTGGTTCAAAGGCATACCGGCGCATCATCCGCTCAATCCTTTCCTCACCAAACAAACCATGGGCTTGATCGGCGCAGACTCTCCCGTGTGCTGGACTACATCGAAGCAAACCTCGAAGGAGATCTCAGCATCGATCGCATGGCATCGATTGCGTGCCTGAGCCGATACCATTTCTCGCGGGCCTTCAAGCAGGCTGTTGGCCAACCGCCGCATCGCTATGTCAGCGTCAGGCGCCTTGATCGTGCGAAAGCGCTTTTGACACGAGGTGATCGGCCGTTGGTCGATATTGCGCTTTCGTTGGGCTTTTCCGGCCAGGCCAATTTCAACCGAGCATTCAGGCAGGCGACAGGTCACGCACCCGGCCAATATCGTCAAACGGCTGGATCCCGACGATTTGGATTTTCGCTGACTGATGTCTGGCGATCTCTTCCGATCTCGGCCTGAATCCGCACGGTGCTGGCCTCCCTTGCCGGTGTCGCCAGCAACAAATGACAAAACCATAGCAGGCGATGCAAAGCCGGTGGCCCGTCATTCCACCATCTTGGCCCTACGTAGAGGGCAATGAGAGCCGCCGCGCTTGAGGACCCTCGTACGGCCACCAGGGGTCTGCCGCGATGCCAATATGTCAGTACTTTGCTTGGGTCGGAAGTGTCCTTCTAGTGGCGCTCTTGGCCGCCGATTGGTGGCTTCCGGATCCCGCTGCTCCTTCATATTTTTCGATTCCTCCCAATGAGAGGGTCAATCTGCGCATCCGTTCGGACCACAAATGGCCGGAACGGGTGGTGTTCGATACCGCACATTCGGGAACGCAGCTTGCCGAGGAGTCTGTGTCCAAGCCGGATGTCGTTCCAAACCAGGACCTCGCCCAAGCCGAGCAACGCAGTCCACTCGACGCATTCGCCGCGATGGAAGGGCCTCAGGGCACGTCGACAGCAACAAATGACAAAGCATCGGCAATCCGTGCAAAGCCGCGACCGCCCGGACTTCGTATGTCTAGTACAGCCAAATCCGACTGATCAGGAGCTGACATGAAAGATATTTTTTGCGTCGCCGCGTTCGCCGGCAAGGTGCTGTGTCTCATGGTGTTTGTGACCGTCCTGAAGCCCGACGGCAGCATGGGCGCCGCCTGGACGCCGACGAAATCCGCCGACTGCAGGGCGGAGCGTTCGGGAATGCAGGAATGCGGCCTGAACGTCTTTGCAGCTTCGCAAGCCGGCGCCAGGTCATGCATTGCACGTCCGAGTGTCGCTCATTGCTGAACAACAATCCGCGGATGCCACAATCGCCATGACTCAACCCTCCTCATTCTGGAATCGACATGCCGCCCTCGTCTTTTCACTGAAGACGTTTGCAGCGGCAATGCTGGCATTCTCGATCGCGCTTCTGCTGGATATGCCCCGTCCCTATTGGGCGATGGCTTCGGTCTACATCACCGCCAACCTGTTCACCGGGGCGACCTACTCGAAAGCCGTCTATCGCATTCTGGGAACGCTGATCGGTGCCGCAGGGACAATCGTCCTGGTCCCGAACCTCATCAATGCGCCGGAATTACTCAGCCTCGCAATCGCGCTGTGGGTCGGCATTTTTCTCTACCTGTCGCTCATCGACGGCACACCACGCAGCTACGTCTTCATGCTGGCCGGTTACACGGTGGCGCTGCTCGGGTTTCCGATCGTCTCGGTGCCGCAGGCGGCTTTCGACATCGTGGTCGCCCGCGTGCAGGAAATCATGCTCGGAATTATCTGCGCGAGCGTCGTTGCCATGGTCGTCCTGCCACGAAGCGTCGCCTCTGCGCTCACCATGCAAGCGGATGCCTGGCTTGCCGCTGCGCGCCGGCTTGGCGTGGATGTCCTCACCGGCGATGGCAGCGATCAGGATCGTGACAACGAACGCATCCGACTTGCGGCCGCAGCTTCCGAAATCGACCAGCTTGGGCGGCATCTCGGCTATGAGGTCGCCGCTTCCACGAATATTGCGCAAGGGTTGCAGCGTCTGCGACAACACATGCTGTCGCTGCTTCCCCTGCTCGGATCGATCGAGGACCGCAAGCTCGCGCTCAGCAGGGGCGGAGAAGCGCCAGCGCGCGTTGCCGCAATCTGCGCAAGGATCGCGCGGTGGCTCGAAGGGGGCGGTCGCGATGGACGGGAAACCGATGCGTTGCGCGCAGCGCTCGATGAAGTCCAACCGACGCTGGACGTAGATGCCGGCTGGACCGACATCACGGTCGCCGGTCTCGTCATTCGGCTTCGCAATCTGGTCGACGTTATGCACGATTGCCGGCTACTGCGCGAGGCGATCGCCGATGGTCGCAATCCGGATCAGCTTTCGCTCGTCTTCAGACCTGACACGTTGACGGTCGCCGTTCCGCACCGGGATCACGGGTCGGCACTCTTGGCGGCTGCGTCCGTAGCCCTTGCCGTGCTGGCTTGCTGCGCCTTCCCGATCGCGACCGGCTGGTCTGACGGCGTGGCTGCTCCGCTGTTCGCCGCGGTCGTCGGCAGCCTGCTCGCCGGCGTGGACGACCCCCTCCCGACATTCCGCAACTTCTACGGGGTATTCCTCGTCGTCATCGCGGTCCACGGAATCTACCTGTTTGGCGTACTGCCACGGATCACGGCCTTTGAGATGTTGATTGCCGCGCTGATGCCGACTTTCGTGCTGTTTGGCTGGATGGCCGCGCGGCCCGCGACCGCACGCCTTGGCGCAATGCTTGCCATCTACTTGTCGGTACAATTGGCGCTGACTGAGACCTACTCGGCCGATTTCTCGTCCTATGCCAATTCCAGCGTAGCGCTGATGTTCGGGGTCGCGCTTACCGGCGTGATCTGCGGCATCGTTCGCCTGCTCGGGGCTGGCTGGATCGCAAGCCGATTGCTCCGAAGCAATTGGACAACACTTGCTGCGGTCGCCGAACGCAGGTCGGAGCAGGATCGTTTTGCGCTTGCCAGTCTCATGCAGCATCGCCTGGCCCTGCTTGCGGCGCGGATCACGGTCGTCCCTGCCGAGGCAAGGAGCGACGCCGCCAATCTTCGCCAGCTTCGAACGGCGCTAAACATTCTCGACGTCAGGCAGGCCGGCCTTGGACTTTCTCGGCACGCAAGGGCGGCAATCGAAGCATTCCTCGCCCGCCTTGCGCCGATTTGTAGGACCCACACGGCCGGCCCGCTGCCCGATGGCCTGGTGGGACAGCTCGACGACACAATCGCATCTACGTTGCAGGAGTCGTCGGGCGAGGCCCGCGATCAGGTGCTGATGGGCCTCGCCGGCGTTCGCTCCGGACTGTTCCCGGAATCACCGCCCTATCGGCCGCAGGGGATCGAACACAGGAGGATTGCCGCATGAAATACGAGCTTGATCTGTTCGGCGTGGTCGTTCCGAGCCTCCTGCTCTGGAGCGTGCTTGCCTATGTCCTAGCCCGCGGGGTGAGCAAGGTGATGGGGCGGAACGGCCTCTATCGCCACGTCTGGCATCCCGCACTGTTCGATTTCTCGCTTTACGTCTGCATCGTCACCAGCCTCGTCTTAGCTTCAAAGGAGTTTTTCCTATGAACGCCCCTGTTTCGTTCTCGAAAGCCTTATGGCGCGGGTTCACGATGAAGTGCCCGAACTGCGGTCAAGGTCATCTGTTCGGCCGCTTTCTGAAGGTGGTCGGCTCCTGCGAGGTTTGCGGCGAGGATTACACGCCACAACGCGCAGACGACCTTCCGGCCTATCTTGTGATCGCTGTCGTTGGCCACCTTGTCGTGCCGGCACTTCTTGCCGTCGAGATGGCCTATTCGCCTCCCGTCTGGCTTCAATTGCTGATCTGGTTGCCCGTTACCGGATTTGCGGCGTTGTTTCTACTGCAGCCTGTGAAGGGGACAATTGTTGGCCTGCAATGGCAAACCGGTATGCATGACTTCGAAGCCGCCAAGCGCCGCCGGGATCGAGAATCCCGCGATAGCGCCGCGCCACTGCCAAAGCTCGTCTCCTAGGAGTTGGTGTCATGAAAACCCTTCTGAATTCGCTACGTCGCTTCACGCTCACCGGTGTCATGGCGCTTGCCGCGCTCTGGGCCGGCTACAAGCTTTGGGATTATTATTTTGAAGCGCCCTGGACCCGTGATGGTCACGTTCGCGCCGACGTGGTTCCGATTGCTCCCGACGTCTCTGGCTTCGTCACTGAAGTCCTCGTCAAGGACAACCAGCAGGTTAAGCGCGGCGATGTGCTGTTCCGGATCGATCGGGCGCGGTATGAGATCGCGCTGAAGCAGGCCGAAGCGGTGTTGCTGGGCAAAGGCGCCACGCTCGAGCAGGCCAACGCTGACCTGACGCGCTACAGCGCGCTTACGCCCGGCGTCGTGGTCTCCAAGCAGAAGATGGACCAGGTCATCGCGACGCAGGGTTCGGCCCAGGCTGCCCATGACCAGGCCGCCGCGGACCTTTCTCTCGCCAAGCTCAACCTCGAGCGCAGCGAGGTGCGAGCCTCCGTCAATGGTGTCGTCACCAACATGGAGCTGCGTCCGGGGACCTATCTCACGCCCGGCAAGGGTGTGATGGCGCTGCTTGATTCAGATACGCTGCACGTCCAGGGCTATTTCGAGGAGACTAAGCTGCCGCGCATCCATCTCGGCGATTCCGTGAATGTGCGGCTGATGGGCAGCGATCATGCCCTGCGTGGAAGGGTGGAAAGCGTCGCGGCCGGTATCGAAGACCGAGATCGCAGCGCAGGTGCGACCCTGCTTGCCAACGTCAATCCGACCTTCAACTGGGTGCGGCTGGCTCAACGTGTGCCAGTCCGGATTGCGCTCGACAGCGCTGAGCGAAACGAACTCGTTGCGGGAGCCACGGCGACTGTCGAGGTGCTCGGATCGGCGCTGCGGCGGCATGCAGAAAGGTAGCGACTGCTGTGGATGTCTGGATTCTCACCTTCATACCTCTGAACTCCTCGATCGGACCAACTTTGGTGTAGGAAAATGTCGGTATTATTGTTGGCATTGGTGAGCGCTGGCATCTTTGCAGCTCACATTCTGGACGCGTTTCGCACAGCACCGCACGCGGATGTTCTCCGGCACTCGCATTCGGCCTCGGACCGGACTATGCTGAGGTCACCAACGATGCAAACGTCGGCGCTCGGGAGTCGCCGTTCGATTTAGCTCCGGAGTCCGGCTATCGCGCATCAACGAGCGCTTAGCGCCAAAAGCTGCCCTCCCGCGTGGAACGCGGTTGACCCCGACCTTCAGGTCATGAATCGCTGAGAAGAGTGCTAGGCCAAACCGATATGGCGACATCAATTATGCGATGGAGCATGCTCGGATCAGCACCCGTTTGCGGGAAGTTCAATACGGCCTGCAGCACTCCTAGATAATACCACGCCATGGCATCGATATCAGTGTCTTGGGTCAACTCACCCGCCGCCACGCCTTCACGCAAAAGGCCTGCGAAAATCTCACGCTGACGTGCCGCTGCCGCCAGCGTGGCGGCCCGTCCTTCTTTGGATAGTGCCGAGATCTCGGCACAGCTTCGACCGATCTGGCAGCCCGCGGGCCGGGATCTGTCTGGCAAAAACGCACGCAGCAACGCCTTCAATCGTCCGCGCGCGGTATCAGCCTTGGCCGAGTTCATGCGCCGCAAGACACGCTGCGTATAAGCTTCAAGGGCCTCCTGGAACAAGCCGTCCCTTGTCGTGGAATCGCTGGTAGAGGCTGGAACGCGACAAACCGGTAGCCTCCGTCAGATCACTGACAGCAGCCGCTGCGTAGCCGCTGCGCCAGAAAACCTCAATTGCCGCAGCGATCACGGCAACTTCATCGAATTGCGGCTTGCCGCTCATAACCACCTCACTTGACATCCTGGTGGCCTTTGAAAAACTTAAACTCTCGATCCAATCCATCATGAGGAAGCTTGAGCTAGGTCCAGCCAGCGTGAGCCAGCCAGGCCACCTGTACTCAGATCAACGGTCGCTTCGGACCAGGAGTATTCGTTCATCAATCGCCAATACGTGCGTACAACCACCGGCAACCGCGCCCAAAGCTAAGGTTTCTCGCGCCGGTTCGTCGTGACGGCCTTCCCAGCCCCGTCCGGAGCGAAGCCGTGCAAGAACAATTCGACAGCCGTGTCCGCGAATTCCTGCGGACCGATCCCGCCCTTCGCATCGTACCAAGTATAGGTATAGTTGATGATGCCGAACAGGATCATCGTATAGATCTTCTTGGTTCGCTTGACGATCTTGCCTTCGGCATCGAGCCTGACCAGAAGATCGGTGACAATATCGACCAGCTGCCGCTCGAGATCCTTGATGGCCTGCTGCTCGTCCTCGTTCAGGAACGAGAGGTCATGAATCAGCACACGCTGCTCATGCGGCGATTTGGCGTTGACCTCGACGATCGCACGAATGACGTTTTGAAACTGCGTCAGCGTCGGGCCGCCCGCAGCGACGGCCGTTTCGACATGCTCGATCATTTCCCGGATATGGGCGTCAAGGATCGCGAACAGGATCGCTTCCTTGGAGTCGAAATAATGATAGAGCGCGCCGCGCGACAGCTTGCAGGCGTCCGCGAGGTCGGCGATCGAAGCGCGCATATAGCCCTGGGCCGAAAACAACCGGGCGGCATTGGTCAGAATGCCGAGATGGATGCCGTCGTAGTTCTCTGAGCGTGTTCGCGCCATCGGATATTGCCCGCTTCCATTCAGCTTTAGCTCGTATTCCCAAGGACATGCTTAGCTGATTCAGCCGTCCTTTTTCAGCTATCGACGCTGCGCCCGGCCGCCGGTTCTGCCCGGACCTGCGGCCGATCGACCCGATCGCCCTTATCGCAAAAAATTATTTGAACGGCCAGTCGGATTATAATACTATGATCTAAATCAAGGACAGCCCGGATCAACCGTGCAGTGGCTTTGGGAGGTGGAATGACGGTTGTTCGTGCGGATGCTGTCGTGATCGGAGCCGGTGCCGGCGGACTTTGCGCCGCCGCGCGGCTGGCCCATGCCGGGCTTCATACCCTCGTCGTCGACGACAAGGGCCGGATCGGCGGGCGCGCCTCAACCGAGCAGATTGACGGTTTTACGGTCAATATCGGCGCCATCGCTATCGAATTGGGTGGGGTATTCGAGGAGACCTTCAATACCGTCGGCGCGCCACTCGATATCCGCACCCCCGAGCCCGCCAGCTCCTTCTTCATCGACGGCAAGCTGATCGATGTCGGCCGCGGCGGCTGGTCGCTGCTGCTCGGGCAACTGACAAAGCAGGCCTCCCGCATCCTGGAAAAGTTCGCCGACGCCCGTTCCGGCAACCTTCCCGACGGCCGGCAATCGACCGAGGACTGGCTCAAGAGCTACACCGGCAACGCCTCGGTGCACGCGATCTTCCGCAACCTGTGCGCGGCGATCTTCGCCTGCAACGCCAATGAGCTTCCGGCGCGCGCCTTTCTGACCTATTTCACCAGCAAGGGCGCGTTCAAACGCTTTGGTTTTTGCCCGCAAGGCACTATCGGGGTCTGGAATGCGCTCGGAACCGCGATCAAACGCAATGGCGATATCTGGCTGTCGACCCCGGCGGTGCAAATTCACACGACCAACGGTCGCGTCGAAGGCGTCACGGTTGTTCGCGACGGTCAAAAGGTGCGGATCGAGACCGATCTCGTCATCAGCAACGCCGGCCCCAAAATCACCGTCGCACTAACCGGCGAGGCCGCCTTCCCGCCCACCTACGTCGAACAGGTGCGCAGCAGGCTCCGGCCGGCAGCCAACATCGTCATCAATATTGCGAGCCGGGAACCACTGATCTCCCATCCCGGTATTGTCACCTTCGGCAAGACGCGCCGGCTCTGCAACATGGCCAACCTCACCGCCACCTGCCCCGAACTCGCACCGCCAGGTTGGCATCTCTATGTCGCCTACGCCGTGCCGGTCCCGGCGCTCGGCGATTTCGATTCGGAGGCCGAGGTCGAACTGGCGCTGACCGATTTGCGCGAGCAGTTCCCGAATTTTGCGCAGGCCACGATCCTTTCGATCCGGGTGATGCGGGACGACTGGCCGGCGCAACGCAGCTGCGCCGGGTACGATTTGCCACGCGAAACCGGTATCGAGGGCCTGTGGTGCGTCGGCGACGCCGTCAAGCAATATGGCAACGGCGGCACCCAAGCTTGTGCCGAAACAGCTAAAATCGTTACCGACGCGATCCTCGTTGAACGCGCACGCGTTCCCCAAGCCAGCAAGGTTTGAGGACGATGGCGATCGCAACGCAGGCAGGGATGGAAGGCGCGCAGATGGCGCCGGAACGTTCTTGCCTTCTGGAATTCCGCAACATCCGCATCGTCTATGACAATGCGATCGAGGCGATCCGCGACGTCAGCATTGCGGTTCCCGAAGGCGGCATCGTCGCCCTGCTCGGCTCCAATGGCGCCGGCAAATCGACGTTGCTGAAGGCGATGTCGGGGATTCTCTATACCGAGGAAGGCGTCATCGAGAACGGCGCCATCCGCTTCCGCAACGAGGAAGTGCACCGTCTCGCGCCCGACGAGCTGGTTCGGCGCGGCATCGTGCAGGTGCCGGAAGGACGCCGCGTGTTTCCGGCGCTGACCATCGACGAAAACCTGCAGATGGGCGGTTACACCAAGACCGCCGCCGAGGCACGCGAGCGGCGCGAAAAAGTATTTGCGCTGTTCCCGCGCCTGTTCGAGCGGCGCGACCAGATCGCCGGCTACATGTCCGGCGGCGAGCAGCAGATGCTGGCAATCGGCCGTGCGCTGATGACCGATCCCGTGTTGCTGGCGCTCGACGAGCCGTCATTGGGCCTCGCGCCGCTGATCATCGACCGCATCTATGAGGTGATCGCCAAACTGCGCGACGAGATGAAGATGACGGTGCTGCTGGTCGAGCAGAACGCGCAGCGCGCACTCGATATCGCCGACTACGCCTACATTCTGGAAACCGGGCGCGTCGTGCTCGACGGCACGGCGCAGAAGCTGGCGTCGAACGAGGACGTGCAGGAATTCTATCTCGGCGTCTCCAATTCGGGGCGCAAGAGCCTGCGCGACGTCAAGCATTACAAGCGGCGCAAGCGGTGGCTGTCATGACCGCCCTGCTCAGCGTCGAACATCTCAGCAAGCGTTTTGGCGGCCTGCAGGCAGTTGCCGATGTCAGCCTTGATGTAACCGCAGGCGAAATCTGCAGCGTGATCGGCCCCAACGGCGCCGGCAAAACCACGCTGTTCAACATGATCTCGGGTGTGCTGCGGCCAAGCGGCGGCAACATCCTGTTCGACGGTACCGATCTTGCGACCGTCTCGCCGTCCGGGTTCGCGAAAATCGGGATCGGGCGGACCTTTCAGAACCTCGCGCTGTTCAAGCACGGCACCGTGGTCGAGAACATCCTGACCGGCCGGCACACCCATCTGCGCTCCAACGTGCTCGATGCCGTGATCTTCTTCGGCCGCACCCGCCGCGAGGAGATCGAGGCCCGGCAGCGGGTCGAGAACATCGTTGAATTCCTCGAGATCGAACACATCCGCGATGCCATCGTCGGCACGCTGTCCTACGGCCAGCAGAAGCGCGTCGAACTGGCGCGGGCGTTGGCTTGCGAGCCGAAGCTGCTGCTACTCGACGAAATGGTATCGGGCATGAACCAGGAAGAGACCGAGGACATCGCCCGCTTTGTGCTCGATATCCGCGACGATCTTGGCATTACCGTCTTGATGATCGAGCACGAGATGCGGATCGTGATGGATATTTCGGACCGCGTTCATGTCCTGAATTTCGGCCGCAAGATCGCGGAAGGCACGCCCGCCGACGTGCGGCGCGATCCGGCCGTGACAGAAGCCTATCTCGGCGGCCACCGCTCGGAAGCGCCTGCGAAGGTGGGTGCATGATGTCCACCCTCGACACCATGCGAACAGCGCATCCGACGGTGCAGGCGGGTTCGGCCGAGAGCACGTCCGCTCCCGACACCACGTCGTTGCGGTCCACGCTGCAGAATGCCGCGATCACCATTCCGCAACTACTTCGAAAGCGGGCTGAACTGCATGGCGACAAGCTTGCGCTGCGCGAGAAGGATTTTGGCATCTGGAACCGCTATTCCTGGAGCCATTATTACGAGACCGCGCGTTCCGTTGCGCTCGGCCTGCTGTCGCTCGGGCTGAAGCCCGGCGACCGCGTCGCCATCGCGGGCGAGGATACGCCGGAATGGTTTTACGCGGATCTCGGCACCCAGATGATTGGCGCCATCGCGGTTGGCATCTATCCGACCAATCCCTGGGTCGAGCTGCAATATATCGTCCGGCATTCAGGCTCGCGCGTGGTCATCACCGGCGACCAGGAGCAGACCGACAAGGTCCTTGACGCCATCGCCAACAATGACGGCCTGCCGGCACTGGAGGCCATCGTCTGCGTCGACATGAAGGGCCTGCGGCATTACGGCCAGTCGCAACTGATGTCGTTCGAAAAGCTCTGCGAACTCGGCAAGCGCTACGCAATCGAAAACCCCGACGCCAATGACAGGCTCAACCGGCTGATTGCGCAAGCCTCACCCGACGATGTCTGTATTCTCGTCTACACGTCAGGCACCACAGGTCCGCCCAAGGGCGCCATGCTGACTCATCGCAACCTGATCTATGCGTCGTATATTTATGCCGAGGCAGTCGGCATCGCGGAAAAGCCGTTCGAATCGGTGTGTTACCTGCCGCTCTGCCACGTCGCCGAACGTTGCTATTCCGAAGTGATGCAGCTTGTGCTGGGCGGCACCGTCAGTTTTGCGGAATCGATCGACACGGTCGCGCTCAACATCCGCGAGATCGCACCGACCTTTTTCGTCGGCGTTCCCCGCATCTACGAGAAGCTGCAGCAGAATTTCCTGTTCAGACTCGGCGAGAGCGGCCAGCTGCGACAGGGATTCGCGAAGGCCTGTTTCGCACTCGGCCGCAAATTGTCGGACCGGCGGCAGAACGGCAGCGACACCTGGCTCGACCAGATCGCTTACGCACCGCTCTACATTTTCCTGTTCCGCAACATCCAGCGCCATCTCGGGCTCGCGCGCAGCCGTCACCGTCTCTGCGCCGGCGCCTCGATCTCGCCGGAGACGCTGCGCTTCTTCGACATCATCGGCCGCCCGGTGTCGCAGGGCTATGGATTGACCGAAAGCGGCGGCGTCGCCTTCATCCAGACTGGCAGCCATCAGCGGCTTGGCGGTTGCGGCCTGCCCCTGCTCCACACCGAATGGAAGCTCGACAGCGACGGCGAGATCCTGCTGCGCAATCCCGGCGTCTTCAAAGGTTATTTCCTCGACGAGAAGGCGTCAACCGCAACGCTCGAATCCGCCGGCTGGCTACGCACCGGTGACATCGTCGAAATCATGGACAATGGCGAGATTACCGTGGTCGATCGCAAGAAAGCGATCATCATCACCGCCGGCGGCAAGAACATCGCGCCTTCCGAGATCGAGAACGCGCTGAAGGATTCCGAATTCATCAAGGAAGCGATCGTGGTCGGCGAGGCCAGGAAATATCTCGGTGCCATCATCCAGGTTGATTTCGATAATGTCGGCCGCTGGGCCCGCGACAAGGCGCTCGCCTACACCAATTACAAGTCGCTGTCGCAATTGCCCGAAGTGCACGAGCTGGTCGAGCGCATTGTCAACGAGACCAACAAGCGCTTTGCCCGCGTCGAGAACATCCGGCGCTTCGCCATCCTCGAAAAGGAACTCGACCACGACGACGGCGAGCTGACTGCCACGCAGAAAGTTCGCCGCACCATGATCGAGAAGAAGTTCGCACGCGAACTCGCCATCATCTACCAGGTAGAAAGCTGATGCAGTATCTGATCCAGCTGCTGATATCCGGCCTTGCGATCGGCGCCATCTATGGCCTGATCGCGATGGGTTTTGCAGTGATCTACAAATCCACCGGCCTGGTCAACTTCGCACAGGGCGAAATGACCATGATCACGGCCTATATCGCCTGGACCATCTCGACCACGGTCAGTGGCAATGTGTTCGTGGTGGCGCTCGGCGCCATCCTTGCCGCCGTCGTGCTCGGCCTCGTCATCGAGCGCGTGGTGATGCGGCCGATGCTGGGCGAGCCAGTCTTCGCCACCGTCATGGTGACCATCGGCCTCGCTGTGATTCTGCGCTCGTCGATCAACTTCATCTGGGATGCCTATCCGCATGGCCTCGATGTCGGCTTCGGCCGCACCATCGTGCGGATCGGTACGATCGGCGTCCGAACCGGGCAGATTGCGGTCATCGTCACACTTCTCGCGCTGCTGGCGGCGATCTGGGCGTTCTTCCGCTACAGCAAGATCGGCGTCGCGATGCGAGCGGTGGCCGCCGACGATCGTACCGCACTCCTGATGGGCATCAGCGCTACCCGTGTCCATGCACTGGCCTGGGCGGCCTCCTCCGTGATCGCCGGGATCGGCGGCGTATTCTTTGCGCTGTCCTACGACCTGTCGCCGGCGATGTTCCAGCTCGGGCTGAAGGCGTTTCCGGCCACCATCCTGGGCGGCCTCGACGCCGTGCTTGGATCCGGCCTCGGCGGCCTCCTGATCGGCATCACCGAGAATCTCGCCGGCGGCTATCTCGGCTCCGGCATGAAGGAAGTCGCCGGCTTTGCGATGATCATCGTGGTGCTGATGATCCGCCCGTTCGGCATCTTCGGCGAACGCGACATCGAGAGGGTCTAGGATGCGCACCGGCGATTTCAAGCAGACCTACGGCGAACTCGTTACCCTCGTCGACTCCCCGCCGGTATGGCTGTGGTCTGCGCTGCTGGTCGCCGCGCTGATCGCAGCACCCTTCGTGCTGAACTCCTATGCGCTGTCGTTCCTGATGATCATCCTGATCACCGTGGTCGGCGCGCTCGGCCTGAACATCCTGACCGGTTATACCGGCCTGATCTCGCTCGGCCATGTCGGTTTCCTCGTCACCGGCGCCTACGCCTATGCGGTGCTGGTTTCCAAATATCAGATGCATCCGCTGGTCGGCTTCCTCGGCGCGGGGGTGGTGCCGGCGCTCGCCAGCCTCATCGTCGGCACGCCGTCACTGCGGCTGAAGGGACTTTATCTCGCGATCACGACGCTGGCATTCTCCTTCATCATCAACACCATGATCCTGGAAGCGCGGTGGCTGACCAACGGCGCGCGCGGCATTTCGGTGCAACGGCCGGAGATTTTCGGCCTCAGCTTCGACAGCGACGCCGCCTTTACCTATCTCTGCCTCGGCTTTGCCGTTCTCACGTTGTTTGCCACGCTCAACATCCGTCGCAGCCGCGTCGGCCGCGCCTTTGTCGCAATCCGCGACAACGACACCGCCGCCCGCGTCATGGGCATCAATCTGCACGCCTACAAGCTGTTCGCCTTCGTCACCTCCGCTTTCATCACCGGCCTCTCCGGCGCGCTGTACGGCATCTACTTGTCCTTCGTCAGCGTCGAGGGCTTTCCGTTCCTGCTCTCGATCGAGGCGTTGGCGATCCTGATCGTCGGTGGGCTGGGCTCCGCGCTCGGCGCCGTGCTCGGCACCATCCTGATCGTGCTGCTGCCGGAAGCGACGCGGTTCGTCTTCAGCCTGTTCAGCGCGCAGATTGACGCGACGTTCACGACCGGCGCGCAGGAGCTCAAGAGCATGCTCTACGGCCTCGTCATCATCCTGTTCCTGCGCTTCCAGCCACGCGGCCTGGTCGGTGCCTGGCACGACATCCGGCGAATGTGGGTGAACTGGCCGCTTCGCTACTAACCAAAAAAGCATCGAACAGGAGGAGGAAACAATGATCAAATATCTGGCGACCGCGTCGCTGTTGCTCGCGGGTGTGTATCTCTCGACCGGTCCCTCGCTGGCCGCCGATCCTGGTATCACCGACACCGAAATCGTGATCGGCGACGTCGAACCCTTGACCGGTCCGCCGGCGCTGCTCGGCGTCGCCGCATCAATCGGCCACAAGATCGCGATTGCGGAAGCCAATGCCGCCGGCGGCATCAATGGCCGCAGGATCAAATATGTACTGGAAGACGACGGTTACGTCACCGCCCGCACCATCCAGGGCGTCAAGAAGGTGATCGACGTCGACAAGGCGTTTGCCCTGCTCGGTATCTCCGGCTCGGGACAGTCCATCGCCGTGATGCCGCTACTGGAGAAAGCCGGTATCCCCACCGTGATCGACGTGGCGCCGGTCAAATTCCTTTGGGAGCCGCCACGCAAGAACGTGTTCGTGGTCGGGCAATCCTACGAGGAAGGCATCATCCACCTCGTCAACTATCTCGCCGAGAAGAACCCCGGCAAGAAATGGGGCCTGATCACGCAGGATGATGATTACGGCATCACCGTGCGCGACGGCTTCGATACCGTGGTCAAGGCCAAGAAACTCAACGTGGTCTACAGCGGCAACTACAAAAAGGGACAGCAGGACTTCTCATCGGACATGCTGCAGTTGAAGGATTCCGGCGCCGAGGTGTTTCTGGCCGGCGGCATCATCGGCGAGAACATCGCGATGATGAAGGAGCTGGAGAAGCTCAGCATCAAGCCGGTGGTCGGCATCTTCTGGCCCGGACGGGTCGAGCCGGTGCTGAAACTGATGGGACCGGCCGGCGACGGCATCTACGCGGTCGACTATGTCGAGCCGTTCGCAGGCGCCGCCGGCAAGGCCTTCCTCGAGAAGGCCAAGGGACTGCTTCCGGAAGCCGAGATGAAAGGCATCAACCGCTATTCGATGACCGGTTATGCGGCCGCCAAGGTGCTGATTTCCGCGATCGAGCGCTGCGGCAAGCAACCGACCTGGGCCTGCACCATCGCGGAACTGGAAAAGACCAGGAACGTCGAAACCGGCATCATGGCGCCGATCAGCTTCGGCCCCGGCGTCCGCTTCTCGAACCAGAAGCTGCAGATCATGCAGTCCGAGTTCCCGACGCTGAGCTTCAAGCCGGTGAATTGAGCAACGAGACCCTGACCGGCACACGTCGTGCCGGTCAGTCAGCCCTCACATCCGCTTGGCGACCTCTTCCAGCATGACCTCGGTGGCCCCGCCGCCGATGGTCAGTACCCGGGAATCGCGCACCATCCGCTCGATCGGCGTGCCGCGCATGAAGCCGGTGCCGCCATGCAGCTGCAGGCAGCCATGCACGACCTCGTGCAGCACTTCCGGCGACAGCGCCTTCACCATCGACACTTCGCGCGGGCAAGGTATTCCGGCCTCCACGAGCTCCGCCGCATGATAGGCCAGCGCCCGAGCGGCCGCCGCCTTGGTCGCGAGCGAGGCGAGTTTGAGCCGCACCGCCTGCTGGTTCCACAAGGGGCCGCCGAACGCCTGGCGGTTCTTCACATAATTGGTCGTGAGTTCGATCGCCTTGGCGGATTCCCCGGCGCAGATGCCGCCGATGCAGATCCGTTCGTTCTCGAAGGTTTCCATGATGCCGTAGAAGCCGCGGTTCTCCTCGCCCAGCAGATTCGCGGCGGGGATGCGGACGTCCTGGAAGGCGATCTCGGCGGTGTCGGAGCAAAGCCAGCCATGCTTGTCGAGTTTTGTGACCGAGATGCCTGGCGTCGTTCGCTCGACGATGAACAGTGAGATGCCGCGGCTGCCCTTGGCGGCAGGATCCGTGCGAGCGGCAACGATCAGGATGTCGCCATAGACCGCATTGGTGATGAACATTTTCGAGCCGTTGATCACCCAGGAATCGCCGTCGCGGCGGGCCCGCGTCTTCAGCCCGGCGACGTCGGAGCCTGCATCGGGCTCGGTCACCGCGATCGAGCAGATCGTCTCGCCGCGGATGATCGCGGGCAGGTACTTCTGCTTTTGCTCGGGCGTGCCGCGCAGGGTGATGTGGACCGCCGACATGTCAGTGTGCACCAGCACCGACGAAGTGAACCCGCCAAAAGTCGACCGTCCGAGTTCCTCCGCCCACACCATCGATGCCAGCGGGCCCATATCGGTTCCGCCATATTCGGCTGCGTGGCGCATGCCGAGAAAGCCGAGAGCGCCCATGCGGCGGTAGATCTCGCGCGGGATCTTGCCGTCGCGTTCCCATTGCTCGCCATGCGGCACGACCTCTTTCTCGACAAAGCGGCGGACCTGCTCGCGCAGCATCCGCAGTTCCTCGGAAAGCTGCGGCTGCTCCGAGAAATGGAACTCGCTGGCGGCGTGACTGCGCGGATCGACGGGCCTGACGTTCATGATGATGCCCTCTCGGCCTTGATGTGAAGGTGCCGGTTGAGAAAACCGGCGATCGATGCGATGGCCTGACGCGCCTCGGGAAGCTCCGCGCCGAACATCTGGAAGACATGGATCATGCCGTCCCAGACCTCCAGACTAACATCGACGCCGGCGGCGCGCGCCAGGTCGGCAAACATGACGGAATCGTCCAGCACGGTTTCGCGGTCGCCGACCTGGATCAATAGCGGCGGCAAGCCTGCGAGGTCGGCATAGAGCGGTGATACCAGCGGATCGTAGGGATCGCCCTGCCCACCCAGATAATTCTTGGCCAGCGCCAGGATCATCGAACGCTGATGGATCGGATCCGCTTCGGCCCGGCTGACGTAACTCGAGCCAGTGGCCGCGAGATCAGTCCACGGCGACATCAGCACCGCCGATACGGGCAGCGGAAGCCCGCGTTCGCGCAGAGCCAGCATCGCGGCAAGCACAAGATTGCCACCAGCGGAATCCCCCGCAAAGGCGACGTTCTCCGATTTCAGGCCGCGATCGAGCATCCAGCCATAGGCCACGAGCGCATCGTCCAGCGCAGTCGGGAAACGATGTTCCGGCGCGAGGCGGTAGTTGATGGCGAGCACGCGGCAGCCGCTGGCGAGCGCGATCTGCGCCATCAGGTCGCGGTGCGAGGTCACCGAGCCGAGGCGAAAGCCACCGCCATGGAAATACAGAATGGCATTGTCCTCTGGCACATTGGCCGGCGATATCCATTCGCCATCGACGCTACCTGCGCAGACGCGTTCGTACGCAACAGGTGCGGTGCTGCCTCCGAAAGCTGCATCCCAATCGCTGCGCATTTGAGCCACTGACGTATCGCGGTTCCAGCTACGATAGACCGCACGGATGCGCGCGATCGCAAGGTCGATCGGAGCCGTTGCGATATCCTCGCCTGCGCGCGCCATACTATCCACCCAAACCCATGCCGCCCGACACGCCAATCGTCTCGCCGGTGATATAGGCCGCCTGGTCGGAAGCCAGAAACAATACCGCGGCGGCGACCTCTTCGGGCTCGCCGAGCCGCCGCAACAGGGTTGCGTCAGTCATGGCGCGCAGGATCTTGTCGCCGCCTTGCGCGACGGCCGCTTCCAGCATGGGGGTGCGGACCGGCCCCGGCGCGATGGCGTTGGCGGTAATCCCGAAGCGCGCATTTTCGCGCGCAATGCTCTTGGTGAAGGCGATCACGCCGCCCTTGGCGGCGGAATAGACCGCGCCGCCCTTCGAGCCCAGCCGGCCGGCTTCCGAGGTGATGTTGATGATGCGGCCGAACCCAGCCGTCTGCATCGCCGGAAGCGCGGCGTGGATGCATGCAAAAGCCGAGACCAGATTAACCGCAAGCAGCCTGGCCCAATCTTCCGGCGTCGTGTCGGTGAAGAACGCATGCTGGTCGACGCCGGCATTGTTGACGACGATATCGAACGGTCCGTGCTGCGCCATGACCGCTTGCACCATGTCGGTGTCACCGACATCGAGGCGTGCCGCGATCGCGCCAACCTGCCCGGCAAGACTGGATGCAGTTTCGATATCGAGGTCACCGATCACGACGTGGGCGCCGGCATCGGCAAAGCCGCGCACGATCGCCGCACCAATGCCTTGCGCGCCGCCCGAGACGAAGGCGCGGCGGCCGTCGAGCCGCCCGAAAGGCCGAGTGCCGGGCGCTGGCACTTACTATCGTCCCGTAAAGATTGGTTTGCGCCGCTCGATGACGGCGGCGAGCCCTTCCCGCGCATCGGCCATCCCTGACAACTCGGACACGGTGCGCGCTTCCTCTGACAGACACTGCTCGATACTCGTGCCGGTCCCGGCCCACACCAGACGTTTGGTTGCCGCCAGTGCTTTCGGCGCGCCCTCAGCCAATTCTCGCGCCATCGCGAGCGATGCCTCGGCCAGTTCGACATCGGGAACGACCTTGGTGACGATGCCCATGGCCAGCGCCTCAGGCGCCGAAATCACCGGATTGGTCAACAGGATCGACATCGCCCGGCGCAGGCCGACCAGCCGCGACAGCGTAACGGACACGCCGGCGTCAGGCGCCATCGCGACACGCGTCGCACCCGCAAGGAACCTTGCGGATTCGCCGGCGATGACGATATCGGAAGCGCAGACGAGACCAAAGCCGCCGCCACCGGCCGCAAAGCCCTGAACGGAGGTGATGACGGGCGCCTCCAGCCGCAGCAACCCCGTCACCGCGTTCTGCAGATAGGCCGTCGCCTGCCTGATATAGTCAGGCAGCTTCTCGCCCTTCGATGCAAACGCACGGACGTCACCGCCCGCGCAGAAATTCGTACCCTCGCCGCTCAGCAGCAACACGCGCAGGTTCGGCTGGCCGTGGCAGACCATGATGGCGTCGCACAGCGCGCTCAGAAGCTCGGCGCTCATGCCGTTGGCGGCATCGGGACGGTTGAGCCGCAGCCGCGCAATGCCGTCGGCGATATGAAGGAGAACGGGACCTTTATCGATCATGGCAATTTCCGCCTTTGCCGGCTAGATAAGAAACGAGAGCGTAAACAGCGCTTTCTCGTTGTTGACCAGGATCACCTTCTTGTAGGCCATCCGCAACTCGCCATCGACATAGCGCAGCCGGTATTCGTTGCGCGCGGCCCAGATGGTGTCGTCGCGCAGGCTGGATTCGAACACCATGCTGTTGCTGGCGACCGAGATATCGCCGCCGGGCTGCTGGTCCAGCAGTTCGATATTGGAGACGAGCCGCCGCAGCCTTGATTGCGGCGTCTGGGTATGGCGCTTGCCGGTCAGCAATTGCCTGATGCGGAGCGAAATGCGTGAGCGGTTGTCGTAGATGATCGACATTTCCTTTTCGGGATCGATGTCGTCGCCATTGGCCGGCACCCAATAGATCCCGTCATCGGTCCACAGCGCTTCCCAGGCTTCGTATTGGTGCTCGTCCTGCAGCCGCGCCTCCTTGTAGATGAAGGCCGTTACCGCGCTCATGAGCGTGGCGCTGCTTTCGCGCGACAGCATCACACCGCCTCCATCAGGCTGCGATAGTGACGCCAGATGCCGCGCGACGGGATTTCATCGGTGACATGGCCGATCTTGAAGCCGAGGTCGTCCTGACGCTCACGCTTCTCGCCGCGGCCAAGGAAAATCCATTCGGGGTTGCGCGCCAGCACACCGCGATGGCAGCGCTCGTACATCTCCGAATCATCCGCCAGCAACAGTCCGGCCGGGCCAACCGACCCCATGGTCTGCTGGCGCAGACGCCGGTTGATGTCCGGCGCCCCCTTGAACTGCAACGCGGTGACATGCTGCACGCTGTCGTCGACCGCGAGCGGCTGGATCACGAACATCTGGATCTCGGCGATGAACAGGTTCGGGAAGATCATCACATGCGGCGTGCCATCGATCATGATCTCGCGCGCTTTCTGGTCGCCATAGGCGGCCTTCATCCGCGCCGTATAGTCCGGCAGCCGCTCTTCCGTGGTGCCGAACCAGCTCATCGGCGCGTCGCGCTTGCGGAACTCGGGCCGCAGATCGATTTCGGTATGGCCATTGCCATAGTCTCGCGTCACCGCGGTCGATGCGCCGCCATAGAGCTTGCCGATCGCGCTGTCAGCGACGCCGAAGATCGAGGAATGAACGAAGGCCGGGTGATAGCCGTCGCATTCGTTCTCCAGGATGAATTTCCAGTTGGCCTTGACGCGGTGCTTGAGGAAGCCGGCGGTGACCTCGACCTCGCCCTCCGGCGAGAAGCGAACCAGGCGATCGATGGTTTCGGCGGCGCCGCCGAGATGCTCCTCCAACGTCGGGCCTTCGGCTGCGAACGAGCCGAACACGAAACCGCGATAGGACTGCACCCGCGTCACCCGGCCGAGCGCAAGCTTTGACTTGTCTTGGCCTTCGTAGCCGTCCGGGAAGGCGTATCCGACCAGCCGGCCGTCATTGGCAAAGGTCCAGGAATGGAACGGGCACGTGAAGGAGCGCGCATTGCCCTTGTCGTACGAGCAGACCTGGTTGCCGCGATGCGAGCAGCGATTGAGCAAGAGATTGACCTTGCCCTGCTCGTCGCGGGTCATGATGACCGATTGCGGCCCGATCGATTTGACGACGTAGTCGTTCGCGTTCGGCACCTCGCTCTCGTGCCCGACATAGACCCAGGTGCGGTACCAGATGTTCTGCAACTCGGCTTCGAAGATCGCGGGATCGCTATAGAGCGAGCCGTGCACCCGGTCCGGCCGGATCAATTCGCCCCATTGTGACGCGCGCGGCACGAGGTTCATCGCTGCATCTCCCATGGTTGGCCCGGGCTCTCTTGCGGAGACCTGCGGCTTGGGTTAAAAATAATCCGACTGACCGTTCGAATAATAGCACCGGCGTTTGGCAGCTTCAAGGGAATTTTGCCGTTCAGCCGCCAAAACAGCGGATTTGCAAGCAGGATCATCGAGATGGAAGACGTCAGCGCCACCGACCTCGCCCGCGCGCTCTACGCCGCACTTGCCGCCGGCGACCGCGACCAGCTCGATGCGCTGCTGCATCCGGAATTCACCGGCCGCACCGCCGAGGGCATGCCGTTCGGCATCGGCGGCGATCATGATGGTCCCACAGCGATGCGGCGGAATGGTTGGGGCGCCATCGCCCGGCATTTCGAGGCGCGCGCCGAGCCGGAACGGTTTCTCGATCTCGCCGACGGCCGCCTGCTGGTGACGGGTCGATATCTCGGCCGCGGCAAACAAGGCGGCGCCGTTCTCGATGCAGCCTTTGCGCATCTGATCGCGGTAGACCAGGGACGTATCAAGTCGCTCGAACAATTCACCGACACCGCGCGTTGGCATGACGCCGCTGGTCGGCTCCGAACCGTGCTGCTCGATTTCGAAGATGGCCTCGCAACCTTGCGCCTGAACCGGCCGGACAAGGGCAATGCAATCGACGAAAACATGGCCGCCGATCTCGCCGAAGCTGCAACCCAGATTGCGGAAAGGTCAGATGTCCGCGCCGTCCTGATCACCGGCAACGGGCCGAACTTCACGGTCGGCGGCGACCTCAGCCTGTTCGCGGGAACTGCGCGCGAGCAATTGCCGAACCGGCTGCGCCGCATGATCGACAGCTATCATCTGGCAATCGAGCGGCTGACCAGCATCGATGCCCCGGTGGTCGCCGCGGTGCGCGGCGGCGCCGGCGGCGGTGGATTGGGCCTGCTCTACGCCGCGGACATTGTCGTGGCGGCCGACGACGCGCGGTTCGCGCTGGGCTATGGGGCGCTCGGCCTGACGGCCGACGGCGGCAATACCTGGTTCCTGCCACGCATGGTCGGGATGCGACGCGCGCAAGAGCTATTCCTGCTCAACCGCCGCCTTACCGCGCAAGAAGCGCTCGACTTCGGACTGGTGTCGCGTCTGGCACCGAGCGATAGCGTGGAGAGCGAGGCGAACGCCCTCGCCGCAACACTCGCCGCGGGTCCGACGCGCGCCTTTGGCGCCGTCCGCCGCATGCTGAGGCAGTCATTTGAAACCGGCCTGTCGGATCAGCTCGAAGCTGAAAAAGAATCGATTATCTCGACCAGCAGCACCGATGACGCGAAAGAAGGAATCGCCGCCTTCGTCGCCAAACGCCGCCCGCAGTTTCGCGGCAGATAAGCAGTCCGAACGGACGACAACTCACATCAGCTCACCGCTGACACTGCAGCGCGTTCGGTTCAACCCGCTTACATTCGTCGACTTTAGATTTTG
>Ga0307499_10000040_pt1 | contig 39954 bp, 36 predicted proteins | sample 13_S_MG_FD_201363 | JGI IMG/M metagenome (GOLD analysis project Ga0307499, IMG submission 201363) | Soil microbial communities from Populus trichocarpa stands in riparian zone in the Pacific Northwest, United States - 13_S | ecosystem: Environmental > Terrestrial > Soil > Riparian zone > Trees... | reverse complement strand
CATCTATGACGAGAATTCGATCAAGCAGAGTTGGGTCAACGATAATTTGAAAGGCATTCTCTTCGGTTGGGCCAAGCGGCCGAGTATGGGCTTTATGGGTCGAGCAAACGGCCCTGCCGACAACGTCCGCTCGTCGTGCCTTTCGTGCCATTCGGCAGCGCGGAGCCCGCGCGCAACGATCGGCCTACTCGACAGCGGCTTCAATATGGACCGGCTCGACAACGCCATGGCAGTGAAGCAGCATGTCGATATTTGGTTTCAAAATATAAAATCCGGCCACCTCTTCCAACCGACAGAGCCAGTGGCAGCTAACCTCGACTATTCGTTACAATTGGAGGCCGCAGCTTTTCGTGTCTGCGCCGCCTGTGAGGCCGGCGATCTGACTGGCGACACGCCGCCGATCTGTCGCAGCACCGGTTTCTATAACCGACCCGTGTGTAGTTCCGCCGACACGGCGCTGCCACGTAAACGTCTTCTCCAAACAATGGCGCCGCCGCGCCAGTAGCTGGCAATGGCTTACCAGTGCCGCACAGGAGCCTGAAAGGAGAAATCAATGTACCAACGACGCGCGATGAACCCGTTGAGCAGAACTCTTAGACCGCTTCCCCATGGTACGATCGAAACACTCTGGACTATCTTCGTAGCCGTTGGCGAGCATTGGTCCCTCGACGACCAGCCCTCTGTCTATCGTCTTCGCTTTGAAACCTTCCTGGAAAACAGGATCGACCTGAGCCCTGTCTATAAGGGATATTACCTCGACGGGGCTGCCTATTTCGAAGAGCTCATTGCAGATCTTGGTCGGGCGCCGGCTCTCGATCGTCTCTTTACGCAAAAGCCGCGAGTTCTCCAAGCCGGGATCCCGGCCACTCGTCTTGAAGCCGCTCAGCGATTTGTAGTCAACGAATTCATCTCTCTCCGGCTAGCGCTTGGGGGCTTCAAGTCCTTTGGAGCGATCAACTACCGCGGCTATTTCGGAGGTGCCAACATCGATGGGGAGCCGACCCCTTACCGGGTGCGATGATCGATGAAAGCCAGTACCGTCATCGTCGGCTCGGGTGTGGCGGCAACAGCCGTCGCCCAAACGCTGCTGGAAAAGAATCCGCAGGCATCTGTGTTGATTCTCGAAGCTGGCATTCGGGTCAAAACCAAAGACTATGGCCTGTGGGAACAGTACATGCTGACCCGCCAGACACCCTACGAACAATACACAGACCTGCCATACCCGCAGCGCGATTTTACGGGGGAGAATACGAGCGCAGGCGGCACGGACATGCCTCTGAACGGCGCGCGGGTGTTCGCCTATGGTGGATCGACGTTGCACTGGGGGGGATGGTCATTTCGACTGAAGCCTGAAGACTTCCATCTCAAGTCCAACACGGGCCACGGCATCGACTGGCCGTTCGACTACGACGCACTCGAACCGTACTATTGCCGGGCCGAACATCACTTGGCCGTATCGGGTGACTCACGCGAGCCGCTACTCAAACGCAGCCAGCCATACCCGTTTCGTGAATTTCCCTTCACCCTCATGGATCGCCCCATCGCCGATGGCATGGACAAGCTCGGCGTCGGATATGGGCACTTGCCGATAGCAAGGCGCGGCGTGTCGGGCGTGCCGTCTAGGCATGCCCCGTGCCAGACGACAGGCACGTGCAAATACTGTCCATTCGGCGCGCGCTACGCCGCCTGCAATTACCTTGACGACCTCATGGAGTGGAACGATTGGCCGGGCTTGTCGGTACGCCTTGGCGCGATTGTCGATCGCCTTATCGTGGATGGGAAGCGCAAGGTAAAAGGGGTGACGTTCTGGGATCGAGAAACGGGCGCGTTGCAGGACGTCGAAGCCGATCGAGTCATCGTCGCCGCAGGAGCTATCGAGTCGGCCAAACTGCTGCTGCGCTCTATTTCGGATGAATGGCCCACAGGTATCGGAAACGACCGAGATCTGGTCGGTCGCTATCTTGTTACGCACCCATATTTCACTTTCGAGGGGCTCTTGCCTGCCAATCCGCTTCGGCTTCAAGCCGAGATGGATTTCCCGACGCTTGTTTCTCGACACTTCGACAGCGAGGCTGAGCAGAAGACTGGGAAGTTTGTCCTTGTTTCACCTCCGGACGCCGTCGGTTACCGTCTCGCGGATAGTCTTCAGAAAGGACAGTCGCGAGCCCAAATTGACGCTGCGCTCTTGGGCGCAAACGGGATCCAAATTCATGGAATGATCGAGGTGTTCGGGCGCCATGAGAATCGTGTGACAGCCGCCAAGGATTCCAGCGGAAAGGTCAGCTACAACAGGGTCGGGCTGCCTATGACGCAGGTCGAATACACCAAGGACCCTGACTTCGATAAGCGAATGCTCGAGGTTCAGGCGGAGGTCGGCAAAATTCTCGCGGCGATGGGCGCGCCCTCAACTGGCAAGAAGTCCCTTTCCTGGCGAGCCGATCACGCTGGTTCTGTCTGCCGGATGAGTTCGACAGAAGAAGAGGGCGTGGTCGATCCTGACCTCAGGGTCCACGGCGTCGACAATCTTTACATCATCTCAAATGCTGTCTTTCCCAATCTCGGGGCGATCAATCCAACGCTGACGCTGACTGCCTTGGCAGTAAGACTTGCCGACCATTTGAACGCGAGAGGCGGCGTCTCATGAACGATGTTGAGATTGAGGACAAGCGTCGAGCATTGCTCGCCAGACTCCAGCTCGCGCTTGAGTTGGAATGGACGACATTACCCCCGTATCTCGTGGCGCTACTTAGCATCAAGCGAGATGCGAATCGTGAAGCTGCGGACCTCATTCGCGGTGTTGCGATGGAAGAGATGCTTCACTTCGCACTCGTGGCGAATGTCATGAACGCGGTCGGCGGCCGACCCCGCGTCAGCAAGTCGAACTGTCCCGCATATCCTCTGACCATGACGTTCGAGGGTCGCCCCTTCGCTGATCGAACATTTCCGATCAGTCTGGCGCGCTTTTCCGAGGCGTCGATCGCAACCTTCATGAAAATCGAACAGCCGCAATCCCCTGTGATAAAGACGGCGTGGCTGCGTGAAGTGATCGAGGTTCCCGCGCCGACCATCGGAGAATTCTACGGTGCGACGGTGAAGCTGCTGGAAGAACTCAATGCAGCGAGCCCAGGCAAGCTCTTCGCCGGCGATCGCAAAGACCAGCTTGAGGGCGACTACTTTTGGGGTGGCGGCGGCGCAATCACGATTGTCACCGATCTAAAAAGCGCAAAGACCGCCCTTGAAACGGTAGTCGAGCAAGGCGAGGGCGCCTGGCCCTGGACACGGGAGAGGCTCGCCAGCACCGTCGGAGAGCCGCTCAAGATGGGTCATTACTACCGATTCAGCGAGATTTTCTTCGAGCGTCACTTTTCGACGACCGATGACCCCGGCAAGCCGCCCAAGGGCGCCGAAATGCCGGTCGACTACGCGGCCGTCTACCCCATTAAACAAAATGCCCGGGCAACAGACTATCCGGCAGGTTCCAAGGCAGCGGAATTGAACGACGCCTTCAATACTCGCTACACGATGATGCTCCGGCAACTTGGCGAAGCGATCAATGGCACGCCCAACGCACTCTACACTGCTATAATGAACGGTATGCACGGCATGACGTCGATTGCGCGCGAGTTAATGCAGACTCCAATGCCCGGTTCTACCAATGGCGAAACCGCCTGCCCGACATTCGAATGGGTGGACTAGCACGAATCCACATTCAGCCCATGCAAACACGATGGCGGCGAGGTAGCTGAAGGCGAGGAAGTAATCGGCACATAGGTCGTAGCGTGTGGCGAGGCGTCGGAAGTGCCTGAGCTTTTCGATACATCGCTCGACGCGGTTGCGCAGCTTGTGGGCGCTCTTGTGGTAGAGGATCGGCAGCTTTCTTGACCGGGTGGAGGGGATCACGACCTCGGCGCCCCATTGGGCGGCCGTCAGCGGGAGCGCAGAGGATAGCCGAGCCCATCGAAAGACCATGTGCGTCTTGGTGGTGAGCGTACCTCGGGAACGCCCAGCGCCTGCGTTTCGACCCACTTTTCCGGCCCACGCCTACTGGTGCACAGGAAAGGCGCGTTCGACAGCGATGTAGTAGAAGTCCAACTTGCCACGACGCGGATAAATAGGCGCCGGCGGCGCGACGAGGTCGTGTGGCGCAAGCTGGAAAGAGCGAAGGACGAGCCTCGCGGCATCAATATTGGGCCAAGTGCGTGCGTTTAATGTAGCATTGGTCGGATCGCCTCGACAGGCTATGCGACTGTACGCCCGCCGTCTCGCTGCGGAGATCGCTGGCCTAGTTCGCTCTCGTTTCGACCCTTGGCAGCGAAGCGTGATACTCATCCACACTGTCGAGGTCGATCAGGGGCTTGCCGCCCATCTTGGACGCCCTGATCCTCTCGTGGGCGATCAGTTCATAAGCCTTGGTCTTTCCAAATTTGCCATAGCGGCAACCGTCCTTGCCAGGAGGTCGAGCATCTTACATTCGAACGCGTTAGCCGGCGGGCTCGCCCTGATCCTCACCGTCTGATTGGGTAACCTTTTCAAGCAAAGGTATCAACAGGGTGGCGCTCGCGCCCAGGATGCGCCCTTCGGATTGTTTCCAATCAGTTGGGACGCCCACCAGTTTTGTAGTCGCACACAGTTGCACCGTGTTAAGATCCATCAAGGGCATACCGAAGATAGCCCCTCCGCTCTTCCCAAACGGATCACGTACCAAGACATGGCCAGATTCGTCCCGGGCTCCTTCCTTCTTGTCGAAAATGACCGAGACGAATCCGTCAGCCTCCTCGCGAGCTTTATTCGAATAAACTTCCATAGGCGTATCTAGGGTCAACTTGTCAATTCGCTTTGACGCGCTGTGCGGGTAGCCAACCACGCTGGCGTAGAATCTGCCGTCTGGTCCGGCAGCCGACCCAATATGCTTTTCATCGAGGAAAGGGATATGGGACAACGCTTCGATATCCACGGCGTCGAGGGCTATTGCCGCAAGGTCGTGGAGCTCGGAGATTTCGAAGTTTCCACCAAAAATGCGCGCACGACCATCCGCGCCAAAGAAGAACAGCGGACGATCCTTATTGTGGCTAAGCACGTGAAACGCCGTCGCTAGGCACTTTCGGCCGCGATAGGTCAACGCGACCGCGCTTCCCTCAAGATAGGGGCGGCCGTCCCTGTCACGAATGATTGGGATAACACATCGTCTGACTCGTTCATTCTCGGCATCCACGGCGGCGCGCGAAGCAGCGTTGATCGGCATCTTGAGGGTGAACGTAGCCCGGTTGCCACGCTGTCTCAAAAGTCGTGCGGACATGAAAGGGCTCCGGGTTGTCGCGGCGGCAAAAAGTGATCCTTCCCACCAGAGAGGCGTCGGGCTTACGGTGGCTGCTGCCCAATCCACTACCGCCAACCTTGGCTTCGTCTCCAGGCCCAGTTGGTAGCCGCGCAAACTGGTACTCTCAGCCGGCTAGCGCTGCAGCCTCCGGCGTTCCTAGATCAACCCCCCTCAAAGCCCTTCGCTGGCAATCACGGCTTTGCTGCGGGTGCCTTATCCGCCGAGTTAATTACGTTCGCTTGTGCCGCTTTTTCGGCCGACAGCTTCTGCTTCATCGTTTGCTGCCACTTCTCCATGTCTGGCGTGACGGCTTTGTACACAGCATAGAATTTCGTGATCGCCCGCCAGATGGCCACCGGTGCTTCAATGTCGTCTATCGTGGCTGTGTCGCATTTCTTGCCGTTATAGGTTCCATGCTTGAGCCAGTTGATGAAATCGTTTGGTTTCTGCGAGCCCTCGGCCTCGGGGAGGGTGGCCGCGAAGTCCTTCACCTTTTGGCGAAATGCGGGCTCGTCCGGTTCGACAAGCATTCCTTCGGCCGCCGCCGCGAGGGTTATGGCGCATTCCTGCTCCCCTGCTGCATGGAGGTTCATGGCGGCATGGATCTGTCTCGCCGAAGCCAGCTTTGTGTTTGTTTCAGTTGCCATCGTTGCGCCCCCCCGCGATCATAGAGTGGTCCTTAAAGCCTTTCGCTCAGAACGGGAAACTTTTTAGAATCCCAGCTGTTGCGCTGATCTCGCATTCAGATTTTCGCGGTTGCGAGATCAGGTCCGTTCTTGGCGTTTGCTGCTCTGACGCCCGCGGCCGTCGACGCCTGTACGCAATTCGGGCGAAGCGTTGGGGCTTAAGTCAGGAAAACTCTAAGAAATGACAAACGGCACTAGTCAGTGGGCCTAATCGTCTTTCGACATCACATGGTCGCAGTAATCGCATAGCTGTGAGTTGTTTACCGACATGTTTGAAACGCCGAGCGACGTGCCGCAACTAGCGCAGCTTCCGCTGATGGTGTAGTCACACCAGAAGCACTTCACGGTATCGCCGGTCTCAACATAAGTGGAGAGTTAGAACATTCCGGACAGTCATGAATGACCGGCTCCGATCCGTCCTTCGCAGCTATATAGTCGTCGGCTCCAAACTGTGTTTCGACCAGCAGTTCAACTGTTTGTTCTGCCGAGAAGCTATCGCCACAGGCCTTGCATCGTCCCTTGATCTCGGCAGGATCACTATTGTTGGCGTCTTCTTGATAAAGGAGCGACGAGCCACACGTCGGGCAACGGATCTCCGACCGCTCGGTTATCTCATGCCACCACGCGATCGCGTTAAACGACCCATCGCATTCGCTCTTCAACTTCTCAAAGAACTTCTTTTCCGCGAGCATCACATCCCAGGCATCTCCGAGCTCTGTTTTCGGCGACCGATCGAGGATGGCGAAGAACCCTTCCACCAATGGAAAGCAAGAGGCGATCGCCTGCCGGATCGCGTCTTTGGGAGCTTCGGAGTGATAGTGCTCGAATTCATTGCGGAGCTTCTGCAAATCCTTGATCTCTCCGGCCGGCCAGGTCAGCCGGAAGGCCTTAAACCGCTCGCGCAATTCTGCGAAGTCAATCGTCTGAAATCCCTTCGGTTGGTGGACGAGATCGCCGTCGTCGTTCAGAACGGGTGCGAATTTCGAGGCGAGAACGTCCATCGGATCCGCATCAGGCGCAGCATTCAGAAGACACTGTTTCCCGAGCAACAGCACACCCGCGTAAAAATTCCGCAGCGCGCTGACCGGCCGACGCTCGTCGTTGGACTGAAAGTCCTCGATTCCCATCTGGATAGAGTGAACTGCGTTCTCAAATATGTCCGTCATGCCATCTCAGCCGTTAGCTCGGCCTCCAGTTAAGGTTGGCCGCCGTAGGCCTGCTATTGACTCGTCGTACAGGGGCGGCAATCGCTTGCGCCTAGCCGACGGATGAAGTCGCATCGAGGCTCACTCACGTTGTGGAACGAGAATCAGGTGCAGTACTGGCCACCAATTCGAAGTCATCAGGATGAGCTCCGAATGTAGCTTCGAACATCGCCTTTGCCCAGGCGACTAGGTCGTCATTTTCTCGACGGCCGGTTAGCCAGTGAAAGTCGTAGCGAAACGCTCCCTCTTCAAGAATCCACTGCCGTGTCAGATGGTAGAGTAGCGTCGAGCCGAAAAAGACATTCAGAGTCTCCTGTACGGCCGCTTGATCGCGACCAGGTACTTTCCTTGGAAAGATGCCATCATCGTCCGAGCGGTCCGAGAACAGGGAAAGATTCCGAATAAACAGTTCGCGATACTTGTCTGTGGCACCACTTCCCCCAGCATAGGCACCGGGCCAGCAAAAGAATTCGGGGTGCTCATATTTGTCACGACAGAACGATAGGAAATGCGCAACCATCACCCTAATTGGCTGATTCGTGCGCGAGAAGCGGAAGCTTCCCATTCGCGCATCAGCGCGGCAGCACCGACATCGTCATCGATTAGATTGACGATGGTCTCGAGTGCCGCCATCGGATGGTCATAGCCGCATCGAGAGGTTAGAGCTCCCGCTACATGGACATAGTCTTCGAGACTACGGGACTGTATCGCGCGTCCCAGTGCCGGGTTGTCTTTTACTGCCGCGCAGAGACGGGTGAAACGAGCGCCCGGGTCGATATCTATAATGATGTCGTTGCGTCCATTGAGTGGAAACGGAAATCCACGCGTCGGGTTCATCGCAAGATCGCAGATTAGTAGGAACAGTGAGACCAGCGAATCATCGATTCGTACTGGCCAGTCGAATCCAGTCAGCCGCCGGAACTCATCAAAAGCTGAAACATAAACACCTTCGAAGTAGCCCGAACCGCGATAGTACTCGCAGTCAGCCGGACCACCGACAGTTTGAAGAAATTGGAGCTGGTTGAAACGCGCTTGGCCTTCGAAGATGTCTAGTAGTCCCACTCGTGCTCGCCGGATTGGTGACCCGTGATAGAAACCCTCTTCACGCGCCTCTCGAAGCGTATCGAGCGGCTCCGTCCACTCTTCTGGATCCGGAAGCGAAGCCTGAGAGAACCCGCATGAGTCAATTAGGGCGTGAAGGGTGTTCGCGTAGGCGATGCCATAAGAATGGCCGACGCATTGAAAATAGGGATCTTGGAAAAGTTTAGCTGCGTTTAAGGGCGTTACGGTCAACACCTTGTAGAACTCGGTATCAATGGTGTTGTTGACCGCGCGGTTTGCCTCAATGAGTGCCTCGTTAGAGGCGGCCGTGCCTGCGCGGAGCTCATTCTCGGCCCAAGTCTTCACGGATTTCTTAGGTCCGATCAGCTTAACGACGTCGTGCAGATGTTCCATGTTGGCGGTGCACTGGGCTGGATAGCTGAGGCTTAGTATCAGGCCCGCGGTCGAACCGACATGCTGCCACCAATGTATCGTCTCGTGTAGGTAGGTCGAGTATGCCGAAAGCAATTCGTCGGGATCATACCCATCGGTCTCGCCGATCGTGATCGCGTCAACCAGCGCATGAATTCGCGGGCTAAGGCGCAAGACAAACTGGGTCGTGTGGTAAAGGCCCCGGGCATTCAGCACTGCATTGAATTCACTGGGGGCGACCAGCGTGTCGGCAACGGGCTCAGTTCGCGTGGCTCGAATATCATGCAACTGAAAAGAGTTGATCGTTCGTGCCATACCTATTCCCCATCTATTGTCCTCCAGCTGTCATCGACGCGCGTTTCATGCAACCTTGCGCGCGCCAGCGCAGTAACTTTCGCTGGGTATAATCGTCGGATCGAGGCGATCGAGCGTCGAACGACCCACCAGGCTCGATGACAGCGACCTTGCGTTGTTGATGGCGGACCTAAGCGTTACCGCCGAGGGCTTCGAACCCGACGAGCGCCTTTTGATGGCCGGGGCGTTGTTCTCACCGCTTTGCTGGTTTTAACGAAGCACAGTACCGATTCGGTCGCCCCTGTGGGCCGCTCGTACGTTTTTCTGCCAGGATTGATGTCGGACATCGAACGGAGATGAAAGTCCTCGCGACCCGAGAGGGAAAGGCCCTGCCGTGCGCCCATTTCCGTAAGAATTGCAGACAGGTCATTGTGGATTTCTTTGTAATAGGAGTCCTGCACGACGAATACGGCTCGGCCACCCGGCTTGAGCGCTTTCGTAACCCGGCTGAGTGACCGTGCGGTCTTGTTGAAGTAATCGAGATGGGTCTTGTAGTAGTAGCCGCCCGACGCTTTCGAAGGATGTTTCTTGAGGGCGGCGAGAAACGAAGAACAGGTCGGCCCCCAGCTTTTGTCGATCTCGATGGCTCCGTCGGGCACCTGAACCGAGCCGATCATCCGCCGACCGAGATCGCGCGGTTTCATCTTTAGGAGCGGCCCGAGCACCGCCAGCTCGACTCGAGTAGCGGCAGTGTAGTCGATGCGGGTGCAATAGGGCGGCGATGTCAGCACGAAATCGATGCTGTTCTCAGCAATGGCCATGGTCGTGGTATCGGAGAGTTGGATTGTGCTCGCGCCGGCCGTGAAGTCGGCGCCGTCGATCTCCTCCTCCAGTTGTTTGGCCGCAAGGGCTTCGGACATGCCGCGCACGTTCTTGGCGAACTGATGGGCAATCGCATAGGTAGTCGGATCGAGCCGATCGTCGTCGGCCTTGGGCAGTTTGATCCAGGTTGGATTGGATGACCGAAGAGATACGGCAAGCCGCCGGCATGCAGCAAATAATGCCACGTAGAGAGTGGCAGCCGTGCCCGATATGCGGTCAAGGTGAATGCCGTCCGGCGATTTGGTCATGCTGCCCAAAAGTGTGCGGCGAATGTTCTGCTCGATGCTGCGAACGACCCTCGCGGCGGATGGCATAAACCAGGCGAGGAGGGGATCTTCGTCGGTAAGGATCACAGGCGACTCTCGCAAATGCGAGAGGATTGTCGCTGCCAGCGGGCGCAAGTGATCGGCCTCGCTCGGTGGTAGGAGGCGGGCCCTGGCTACGATGATCATCACCGGGTTGAGGTCGATCCCGATGGATTTGAGACCCAACTGGCTAGCAGCGTAGGTTGTGGTCCCGCTACCGTTCCAAGGATCGAGGATCACGGCATCGTCTCGGAGCTCGGCGCTCTCTAAGATGTCGCGGACAAAGAGCTCCGGGAAGCCCGCATAATAAGGGAAGAAGCCCTCCCAACCTGTCTGCAGCCGCTTGTTACGCTTCGGCGAACCGATCTTCAGACCTACTCCCAATTTGCCTCGCGCTCCTGCAGCTGCCCTTGCGACTCAGGATAGCCCAAAACCCCGCTCGCGGCGAACGGTGATGTTAAGCCGCTTCAGCTCAGGAGCCAGTTCGGCAACCTGCAGCAGGGAAATCGGCACGCTGCCCGAGAGGCTGGGCAAGGCCCTCTCATAGATTGCGACGCAACGGGCGCCTGTCAGTCGCGAGTCGAACAGGATGCCGTCGACATCGGGCAGCTGGCCATGGAGCAGCTCGGAAAATTCCTGGCCGCGTCGGTGATCGCGAGCCCTATTCGCATCGGTATCGACGCCAAGCTCGTACGCGCCGGCCCCGGTCAGATCGACCAAAGCCAGCTCGCGGCTCGAAGAGATCGACGTCACGCAACGAGCCTCGATATCCGGACGGTAGAGGAAGCGCCGCTGTTTGCCCTCGAAGCGATCGCGTACCAATGCCTCGGCGAAGGCCGTGGAGAAATCTTCGCCCGCATAAAGGACCGTGAACCGGCGCGCAGGGCTCGAGAACCGACTAGAGCCATAGCCGGCCCCCGCCGGTTGGGCGCGGTGACGGCTGGGCAGTATCCGTGGCCAATCGCTGATCCGGGCGGTAATGATCCGCTCACGTATTTTTCGCTCAATCAGCTTCACGTATAGTCCAATGCACCTTCGGCGGCGCTCACCACCGCGTCAACATTGCCGGCCTGCAGCTCGTCTATTGGCGCCTTGCCGTCCGTAATACGATTCGGCGTGACCAGCCACTCCCAGGCTTCCTCGGGCGAGGAGAACATCGGAGTTACTCGTTCAAGACCACCAATCGGCCCGCGCCGATCGAATTGACGGAGCGGGTAGACGTAGTTGCGGAGGCCCTTCCTGAGCGCGATGACTTTGTTGGCCTTGCGCCAGTTGTCTAGCGTCCCTCGCGCCACTTTTAGTTGTGTGACAACTTCACCTGCACCGGCTAGCTCGCTCTCGGCCCAGTCTGTCGAGTCGTCATCGACCGTAATCTGATCCAGTCGTCGCGTTCCTTCCGCCGCAGGCAGAACACGTCCGATGCCCTTGCCGACCAGCACATGCTCGGTTGGGCCGCCCGTATGAGCTGCAGCCACCTGCTTGCTGCGCGGAGTTCTGCCCCCGGCTTCGGGCAGAGAAACCTTCAGATCCAGTGCCAGCCTGACGAGCGCCTTCATGTCGAGGCGCTGGACCTTGGCTTCGATCGCTTGTGTAAGCTCTATCCTTTGCTGGTTCTGTTTCATCGATTGCTCCCTTGCTATAGGCATAATATGCAATATAGGCAAATTATGCAATACCAATGTACGGAACCGGATAACGTTTCGGCGAGCATACCAAAGCATGGTATTGCATGGAAGAGCGTGGAAGACTATACTGGCATCATGTCTCACACCCTGTCCATCGCCGAGAAACTGACCCGCAACGCAGAAAAGCTGCAGCAGGCCTATGCCGGGCTGGCCAAAGCGCTTGGGGTAGGGGATGCCGTTGGTCGCGAGCGTGCTCAGGCAAAGATCGCCGAGTACAACGCCGAATACGAAAGCCTCGCTGAACAACTGCGCTTTGCCGAACTCGAGGCCCGCGAGATCGCTACGCCCCGAGGTCGTAAACCGGCCAAGCCGTTGCGGGAACTGGCTCTCGATGCCCTCGATGATCTGGGGGTACCCGCCCCGCCGGCCCTGATCGCAGATCTGACTGCGGCGCTGACCGGTATTCGCCCATCGCCGTCGCGGTTTGCCAGCCTGAGGAGGGACGAGGAAAATGCGGCACGGCGCAACGTCGCTGCCCGCCCGGCCTGGATCGTCCCGGCAATAAACGCCGCCGAGCTCACGGCTATTCCACGTCTCCTCTGCAGCTCGGCATGGAGTCTTGAGCGGCGCATCGTCGGGTCGCGCAGCATGCGCACCGATCATCTGCGCATCGCCGAGAGCCTGGCGCGCCGGCTGAAGCAGTTGCGAGAGGCTGGCGCCCCCGAATCGAAAAATATTGAACGTCTCCTTTTTCCGATCGCCCGCGCGATCCCGGGAGCGACCGAGACCGGCGTTCTCGTCGACACCGATAAGGTAACGGAGGCCGCCCGAGCCGAGCTCTCGGTCCTTGAAGAGGCGGACCGTGCCGAGCGCGGTGAGGCTTGCGCCCGGTTCGCAACATCTAGCCCGCACGTCCGCCTGTGGGGCCGGCCCGTGCTCATCGACACCGCTGCAGCTGCGAGGGCCATCAAGTGACCCCCGAAAACGCACGACTGCATCAGCTTCGTGGCGGACTTGCGCCAGTTGAGGTCGGTGCGCGCGGTATCGAAAGCCTAGCGCGCAATGCCGATTGCACCCGCCTTCGGGCGATCGTCATCACAGGGCTCACGCCGAGCAAGGTGATCGAGCACGTTCTGGGCGAGCTGCCCGATGCGATGTCACCCTTCGCCATGACCCTGACCCAGGCTTTCGAGAAGCGCCTTCTCTCGAACGCCGGCGGGTCGCTGTTGACGGTCTATCGCGAAAAGGGGCACCTCGATCCGCAGGACGCTAAGATCACGAACGTGGCCGATCTGGCGCCGCGCGACACCCAGGTGGATCGCATTCGCCGCGAGCGCGAAACCCGCCGGCTGATCGAGCTGAAATTGCGCGGTGACCCAGCAGCTCCGAATCTGATCTTGAAGCCGCGTCTGACCTTGACCATCGTGGGCGTCACCCACGCCATCGAACTCGACTATCTGGTCGCGAGCGACAGAGAACCCTTCTATCGTGTAGGAGTCATCAAGTCCTATGCCGACCGTGTCGGCAAGACCAACAGGGCCCACATCCGCACGGCTTGCCGGGAAGCGTCGGTGGGCACGCTGGCGTTGCAGCAACTGCTGACCTCGCTTGGGCAACCGGTCGAGCTTGCCGGCGACCGGATCGATATGGTCTTGAAAGCCCCGGGTTCATTCACGCCGCGGCTTTACGCCGCCCAGCGCGCCGAGTCCGAACTGGCCTCGCTGACCCGCGCCTTGGCGGCGGCGCCGAGCGACCTCGACCAGATCGAGCAGATGCTTCCTGCTGGAGCGTCTCTCGCCCAGCCCGAGGTCATCGAAGCGCTGCCCAACCACTATTGCTCGACTTGCAAGGAGCATTGCGCGCTCTGGCAACACTGCCGTGCTCAGGCGCAGGCACAGGGCAACGCGATCATCCTTGGCGATCAGGCTGCCGAGCAGCTGGCGGCAGCCGGTTCGCTCAACCGCGCCATGGACCTGTTGAACGGCAGCGGCCGTCCTCCTGACAACCGTGCTGAAGTGGTGCTGGCAGCCGAGCTGCGGGCCGCCTCAACTCTTCTCGATCGGATTGCCAATGGCTGATCTCCTCAACGTCGTCGCCCGCATGCGCGCGCTCGAACAAGGCCAGGCCGTCCGCATCGTCAGTCAGCGTCAGGTGCTTATCCAGCCCGGTGCGCAAATCCTGACCATGCTCTCGATGGCCGGAGAAGACACGTCCGTGCATGCCGTCGCGGTCGGTCGCCTTGGCGTCGCGCCGCGGATCAAGGTCGTTGCAGATCCCCGGCGCCGCGACGACCAGTACGAGCTGTTGCGTTGGCTACTCCCACATTTCGAGACCTACTACGCCCAGTGTCGCGCCGAGGGGACGTTCCCCCAAATCTGGGTCTCCTCGGACGGAGCGCTGGGCCATCTGGATACGCTCGCAGACCGCCTGCGCTTTACCGACGACCAGCAGGTGCAACGGCTCGGCGAACTTTGGACTTATGCGGGCGAGCGCTCGCCAATCGCCGGCCAGCAGGCCCTGATCAGCGCCACATCCGCGCTCACGGCTCATTTTGCGACCGGTCAGCAGGAAACCGAGGACGAGCATCTGGGTGCCCTGCTGACCTGGATAGAACCGCCGCCCGGCCGCGACATCTTCGCGGCGGTCGCGATGGCTGAGCAGCAGCCGATGGGCGCCAAAACCGATCCCCGATTCGACGCCGATGAACTGCAGCCGGCGGTGGCGTTGTTCAACAAGGCCCGCAAGGACAACGATGTCCGTGCTCAGGACTTTCATGCGGGCCTGATCCAGCAAATGATGGAAGGCGTTATCCGCCCGATCTACACGGCGACCCAAAAGGGCATGGCGATCCTGTCTGACCCCAGGTGGCAGCACAATGCCGCGCTCGTCTCTTTGGGGGAACAAGAAGCGTCAAACTTCGCCCGGTTCATGGAGGCGCGGGATGAGGGCCATCGGTTGCCATACCATGACTCCGCCAAGGCCGCCGCGTTCAAGATCGTGGCGCGCGAGCGTACCGTAGACAATGTCGAGGCCGCCTTTGTGCGCCATGACCATGCCGCCCGCGAGCGCGGCGCCGAAAGCGGCACCGTGCTGCGCGGCACGCTCGTCGACCGGCAGAAGGTACGACTGGCACCGCGGATATTCGAGACCAGGATGGTGCTCTCGACTGCCCAGGACAGCCTCCACTTGCGTGCCGGCGACGAACTCTGGCATCTCGATGATCCTAAGCTCTGCATCCGCGTCACCGAGGTCGAGCGCCGCGGTCCTATCAGCTGGGTAAGCGCGATCGTCGATAAGGGTAAGCGCGCTGCCCTGCAGCTCGACATCGGAAACGTCCTTGATCTGGGGCCGGAGAACCCGGATTGGGGGGCTACAGTCCGCGAATTTGCACAGATGCATACTCGACTTGCCTCTGCTCCTTGGACGCATGCCGAGGTTGTACCGCCAGCAATGCCCTCGATCCGGCCTAGGCCGAACGATCTGCTTGCTGCCGTAGAAAGGCTCGTGTGATGACCGATCCGCAGACACTTGCCGACGAGGCGCTTCGAGAGATTCTCGAGAGTCAGTGGCAAGGCGTGCCGGCCGTCGTCCTGCGTTCACCTCCGGGCGCCGGCAAGACCGGTGTCGCACAGCGGCTTGCGCTGCAGAGCGCGCGCCTGCTTCATCAGCGCTGCATGGTCGTTACTCAGACCAACGAACAGGCTTTCGATCTCGCCCGGCGCCTCGGACGCAACGCGGATGGCTTCCCGATCCACTTCTACGCGAGAAAGGACCTCGATCTACCGGCTGACGTTCGGACTAACGGCAATATTCGCGTCATCGAGGAATTTGGCCACATCCCTCAGCAACCTGGCATCACCATCGGCAACGCCGCCAAATGGAGCTGGATCGACACCGGCGAGGCAATGTTCGACCTTCAGGTTGTCGATGAAGCCTTCCAGCTTCCCGACTACCGCTTTCAGCTGATCGCCAACCTCGCGCCGCGTCTCGTAATGATCGGAGATCCCGGTCAGATCGACCCCTTCGTCCACTGTGAGATTGAACGGTGGCGGTGCAACCCGGCTGGTCCGCAAGTTTCGTCGCCTGCTGCCCTGGTCAAGCGGCATCCCGGCGTGATGCAGATGTCATTGCCGGTGTCGCGGCGACTGAACACGGACACGGTCCGTCTGGTGCAGCCCGCATTCTATCCAGAAATGCCGTTCGAGGCGATGAGCGAGGACCGTGAGCTCCGCTTCGACGTTGCCGGCATCGTGCCTTTCGACGCCGCGCTCGATGCGGTCACCGCAGGCGCCAAGATCGTCATGGTCGAACTGCCGCCGCAGCTGACGGGCGAGCGCGATGAGGAAATCGCCGATGAGCTTGTCGCCTCCATCCGCCGCCTGCTCATGCGCAAGGCGTGGGTGAGGGACGACGGTGTCGTCTCGCGAGTGTCGCCGGAAATGATCGGCGTGGTTTGCGCACATGTCAGCCAGGTGAACGCCGTGCGCGAACGCCTCGGGCGCGATCTTGCGGGCGTGTTTGTTGAAACCGCCAACCGTTATCAGGGGATCGAGCGTGCCTTCATGTTCGTTCATCATCCGCTCTCGGGGCGTGCCGATGCATCGGCATTCCACCTCGACGCCGGCCGGCTATGCGTGATGCTCTCCCGCCACCGGGTTGCTTGCTGGATATTCGGTCGGCAGGGTATCGCGCAGCAATTGACCCGTTATGCACCGATTGGTGACCGCGCCCTCGGTATCGACGATGATCCCGAGTATCGAGGTTGGCGAGCTCATCTGACGGTGATGTCCTGGCTGGCCAATGCCGGTCGGCTCTATCCTGCCGTTCATGGCATGATTGCCTCTGCTCCTGGCCGTGCGGTCGGTTGACGTTGCATGAGGGGTGCGACGAACATTACGAATAGCTACATTTCGCCCACCGTATAATGCTCGTTGCGCACCACCAGGCGCCGATGCAGCCGCCAGGAGACGATTCAAAATACGAATTTGTGGAAGCGGTAGCCCATCCGCCACAGCTTGGAGGCAGCGTTGCCGAGCCTGCTATTGTCCGGCGTGACCAAGAGATAGGGACCGCCGTCGGTCACGTCGGAAATCTTGACGGGGCTCCACGCCCCTGTCGAATCTCGGTCGGCGGCGCGGATCACTATCGTCTACGCCGCGGGGGCTGAAGCTCAACCGCAAGCTTTTCGGCATCTGCACCCCCTACTTTGCTCCCTCGGACCGTAGAATGCGGCGCTCCAGATTGCGGCGCCGGCGCTTTTGTTCCGCGGACACGGCCGCAGCCTGCTTCAGATAAGCCGCCTTTTCCTTTCCCTTCAACTTCTTGGCGAATTCCAGCATCGTATAATAACAGCTGTGATGCGCGGCTGTATAAGTCGGCTCAATCTCTGCAGCCCGGCGGTATTTCTCAACTGCCGCCTTATAACTCTTGGCGGCGCCTGTTCTTCGGGCGAGATCGGCAAGCGCGTGGCCCCAGCTCAGATAGACGCTGTAGTGGTTTGGATTAGCCGCTCCCGCAGCCTGGAAATGCACCATCGACTTCTTAAACAGCACGAGGTCGTCCGTGATCCGCGCCAAAGCATGTAGTGCCTTGGCAAAATTATTGTGAACGACGTCGGGGGTCTGGGTGTGTCGGAGCGCCGCTTCGTAATGACCAAATGCTTCTCTCAGTATCCCATTGTCGCTGCGGGGGTATTCTGCGCGCGCTAGATCCGCCAACGCATTCGCCAAATTGTTGTGTGCGTCTGAAAATTGAGGATCTAGTGCCAGTGCAGCCCGATATTTCACGACGGCGCGGTTGAGCAGCGCTTCCGCTGCCCTAGTCATCACTTCCGGTGCGCCATCCCGGACTGCCATAGACAGGTCGAACAGGACATTGCCCCAGTTGTAGAGGGCATCAGCTTCCGTGATCCGAATTTTCGCTGCAATGGCGAAATGCTCAGCGGCTTTCCGATAAACGTCACGATCATCGTCGATTTTCGCCGCTGAGTGCACGCGATCGCCCAGAATCATTTGGGACCAGCCGTAAGTGTCCCGTTCCCGTTCGGTCAGCTTCTTCAGCTGCCGGCCCTTGAACAACGCGGCAACGCGCTCATGCTCGCCTGCGAGGAAATAGTATTCGGCAGATAGGGCCTGCTCGTGGCCGGCGATCAGCGCGTCGAGCTGGGGCCGTATGACGGCGGCGACGTCAAACCGGCTTTCGCGGAGCCCAGGCTCGTCGTCCAGATTGTTTCTCGGAGCTTTGTAGTCCTTCAGCATCTGAAACATAGATTTCAAATGCGAAAACGGCTGCGTTACGAAACGCGGGGGAAAGCATCCTAGCTTTTGAGCCAGCGTGACGAAGAAATCATCTGCATCCCAATCACCCAAGAAGTGCGTGCCGCGTCCGGGGGTGAGGAGCCGTTTGGAGACATGGGCCGGCGGCGTCTTTCTATAGCCTACCCAATAGAGCCCATACTCGAACGTCCTGACATCGGCTAGAAGATCAAAAACCGGATCGTTCTCGCCGCTATAACCGACCACAATCCAAATCCGGCCTTTGTGCGCATCCTCGAAAACAGGTTTCACATAGCGCCGATGTTTGTTCACTTCTTCACGCGTGTTGAGAAGCACAAAGCCATCACGCTGGCCATGGAGATGGAATATCGACTTTTCGCTCACCTGATCGGGATTGAAAAGATGCGATGCGGCGAAGTCATAAACCGCCGGGAACGAATTTATAAGTGAGCAGGCCCTGGAAACGAGAGGATCAAAATTGGTGGTAAGTACCCGATCGACAAAGTCGTGATCAATAAGTTGAGCGAGCGCAAGGTGGGCCCAATTGATTTTCGCATTGTCGATGTATCCGCCAATAAGGTCGCGCCGGACCCCCCGGTCGAGAGCGGCCATGCAGCCAGGATAGTCTTTCGGGGTCGCACGCGCGTAGGCGGCAGGATATGCGGTCCTAATATGCTCTACCACGGCACCTGCCGACGGAATCCCCGCGCTGATCGAACAGCCAGCACCGAGTAGCACGGTGCATTTTCGCGTTGTGCCTGGTTTCGGCCGCAGCGCCTCTACAATGTCTTCTAACGTGCGTAGAGGCGTTGGCGTCAAACTATTCTCATATTGGAATTTAGCAGGACCGCTAATTCCATACGTGCTTAGTGGACAATTTGCAATTCTCGGTTGGGAATTTCCAAACGATTGAAGGGACCGAACTTGGGTTAGCGCCGAGCAGCTGGCAATGCCGCCTTGGCCGCCGGGCGCCAGTCACATCCACCCATGACCGTTACTTCTTCATTTGGGCAACTCTCAAAGCAGTCGTCGAAAATCACGTCCAATTCTTGCGGCAAGCTCGTGATCGGAAAGCGGGCTAGGGCGTTCGGCCTGACCCGCGCGGGTTCGTTCTAGCCTTCGACTAGGATATTGTTGCTTTAGCTTTTCGGCGTGCCTCGTTGTGAAACTCATATCGGCATTTATCGCTACAGAAGCGAGACCCCGCCCGCTTCTTGTTGCGGGGGTCCCGTTCGCCCCCCTCAAGGAATGGCTTGCCGCATTTGTTGCAAGTGCGCGAAGTCGTTCCTTGCGCCACCATTTGCGCCGCGTGATAAATCAGTGCGGCTCGGGTAGAACTCGGCTGGATATGCAGCCTAACCGGACGATTAGAAAGAAGGAGATTGAGATGATCGCGAGGAGCAATCACTTGAGGAGGAAGATCGAATTCATGGAAGTTGCGCAGAGAAAAAATCAATTGAACCGTATTAGCTGCCGCAATCCAATCGTGTAGAGATTCGCAAGGAGTGACATTGGAATCGAACTGATCCCGGTCCGGGATGCCCTCTCCGACATGCAGCATTCCGATGCACCGGGCAATAGCGAGCACGTTTCTTTTGAGCGCGGATAGTTGATCGGGATCGAAGTTTATCGGCTCAGTCTGAATTTTATCGAGCTCCCGTAATTCTCTCCGCCTCGATGTAGCTGATTTAAGCCTCTTCCGAATATCGCTCCACCTATCCCCTTGGGCTCTGTGCAACTCGGAAACTTCCGTCTGCAGTAAGAGTCCCACCGCATGATCTAGAACCTTGCGACTAGGCCTTAGTGACTTCGCGGGGCCAGCCTGAAGAAGATATGGCGCATCTGGCGGTGCATCAAAATCAGACTGCAGAAATTCAGCTGCGCTGCTCCCATAAATATCGGCCGCGAATGCGGCCATGTTAGTCTTTGCCGGCAGTTCATCGAACCGCCTGATTTCGTATTTCCCCACCCAACACTGAAAATCAAATAGTGGCTCAGGCATTTGAGTCGTCGTTTACACGGATTTTTCGTTACACGGATATTATCCGTTTACACGGATAGTATTGATTATCCGTATCATAGAATCGTATTCAATTCAACGACGGTTGCAGCGACGAGGAGTTCATCATGCGTGACTACACATTCGAACAATCTCTACGAACGGGAAAAGACCGCTCTCGCAATTGGCTCGTCAAGGAATGCATCTCCGAGCATCCCAATGACGAGGCGGCGGCACACGAAAGCTTCAAGGCAGAGAGCGAGCGAGGACATCGGACCATCTCTGAACGCTTTGCCGGAAGAGAAAAAACGCCGTCCTTCATCGCGGAAAGGATGATGCGGCAAAAAGCCGGCACGTAATGTGGTTCAGGGAGTGAGCTCCAAGCCTGCACCACGTTTCGTTGTTCGGCTGGGCTGCTTTGCCGCATGCAACTTATGTGACCACTTCGATCAGAAGGGAATCGAGCGGGGCTTTAGGTCAACGACCTGCTTTATTGAGACGAGTATCCAGTCGAGCTGCTTCGGCTTCTTTCTGGCTCGCTGCACGAGCCTCGACGAGATCTTCGTGAGCGCGGACGTCGCCGAGGTCCGTTCGGATGTCGTAACGTAGCTCCAGGAATTCGCTACGAAAATGGTCCGCGCGGAGTCGGTCCAGTGCCTTGTTGATCCACACCAGGGCTCCGGCCGCGTCTCCCTGCGCGCGTAGTGCGCGGGCCATGAGCCGCTGGAGCCACTCGCTGGTCTCAATATCCTTCCGCTCCCGTAGGAGTGCCTCGCCTTCGGCCGGCCGGCCCATTTCGATCAGGAGTTCGGCGCGCCGCTGAAGGTGGAAAAGCTGTGGTCGGACCTCGCACTCATGGAGGGCGAGGGCCTTGGCATGGAAGCCAAGAGCGTCGGCACCCGGCAGGCGGGCTGCCTCAAAATAGATTTCAGCCCAAGAGAAGCGATCGCTGTCGGTCTCTAGGCCTTCTGGCGCAGGTTCGGACAACTGCTCGAAGATGCGTCCGAACATGGCCGGCTCCTCGGTCGAGAGGTAGCGGCCGAGCGCGGCGAACGCGCGAATGGCCTGCAGCACGCCGACATTCGCTGCCTCGACGATCGTTCGCTCGATTGCCTCTGCATGACGTCGGATAAGTCCTGCTCGCCAAGTGCCGGCGCCCCATGGTAATCGCTCGATTACACCCAGGAGAACCGAGTAAGTCACGTCATCCTCGCCGGGAGCGCGAGAGAGGATTTCATCCACCAGATCAATAGCCCGCCCCACTTTGGCGGAATTGACCCGGTAAATATCGATCAACTGCAGACGGGTTTCGTGCAAGGGCGAGGGCCCGCTCAGCACCTGCTCAAAGAGCTCGGCCGCAGCGGCGGGGTCGCCAAGTCTCTTGAGCGCCTTCCCCTTGTGATGCCGCACTTCGGCAGCCTGCCTGTCGGTGAGCCCGGGAAGTTCGGCAAGTGTGTCGAAGGCTGCCAAGCGGTCCCGTAGCCGGGCTTTGGCAATCTCGTCGCCTTCCAATTTGTCGTAAAGGAACAACTGCTCGATCGCTTCGATGATAGCCATCACCGCGAAAGGCGCCGGCGGGCGGCCTGCCAGGGCATTAGCATCAGCAAGTGGGTCGCCGACCAGCTCGGGCCGCAACTCGGCATGATCCATTGCTATGAGAAACGCGTAACGGATAGCGGCGGAGGGGGCTCCCGCAGCAATCAGCTTCTCGAGTTTCGAGAGGAGAATGCGACCGATGGTCCAAAGGCGCAGACCTGGCTCGTTCGCGGTGCTAAGCAGATAGGCGTCCAATGCAGCGTCGAGCTCTTCCCGGCGCTCCGCGGAACACCACTCGTTGCTCAGCGCTGCGAACACGACATCGTGGAGCCTAACGATGCCGCTTCGGTCGGCCGCCGTGAGTCCATGGCTGCGGAGCTTGCGAATGCCGAGCGGCTGGATGACATGCTCCAGAAAATCCTGCCCGCAAGTTGCCTGCTCCGCCCAGGCGAAGACAGAAAGTTCGCGCTGAAGGGCGGGGCGCAGGCGCCCCAGGAGTCGGTCGGCGAGCCGCTGGCCATGATGTTCCAGTTCGCCGACGAACTGACAGTCAAGAACGATCTCGTCCCACGTTGCCCCCTGCCGCACGGCAGCACCGATCAGAGCGAGGCTCAACGGGTGGCCGTTCACCGTAGACCAGATGACGTCGAACGCGCCAGCCGGGCTCCTTGCGCCGTCGTGAGCGAGCAGGATCTGCGCCTCCTCACGATCAAGCATCGGGAGCTCGTATGAGCCTGCTTGTGTCGACCGCTGCGTGAGGATGATCCGCGAGCGTGGGCCACAAAGTTCGGCAAGGTTCGCCGTTGAGAGACTAGGTTCGGCATCGTCGATTACTAATAGACAGGCTCGGGTACGCAGCAGGGCCGTGACGTTCCGGGCTTCGCCGCCTCGCATCAAAGGTAGCGCCTGGAGATCTTCGGGCCGGTCGACGTCCCCCGCGTCGAGCCAGATCACGAGGTCATACTGGCCTTCGTGTTCCGCGGCGTAGGCGGCGGCTGCTGCCGACTTACCGAGTCCAGCGATACCGCTGATGTTCACCACCGGACTTTCTGAGAATCGCCGCGAGATTTCGGCATCGACATCTCGACGGGCGATGCGGCTTCGATCTGGGGCGGGGGCCAAACGGCTCGCCGTCTCTTCGTCCCGGATCCTCAGCAGCTCTGGCAAATAAGGGGCAAGCCGGCGGACGACGGTATCGCTGAAGATGAGCTTTTCGATCAGCTGGGTCGCTATCTCCTCGGCGCCCCACAGGTGCAGGGTCTTGCCCTCCATCTCCGGCCATGTTCTGACCGCGCTTTCGAACTCCTGGGCGATTTGCGGTCGCTTTCGTTCGCCCGACAGCAGGAAGATGTCCCGCGCCGACGGTTTGCGCTTGAGCGCCTTCTCCAGGTCGCCTTCCGCCTTGGCCATCGGGCGATCGAAATAACCGCGCGCATCGGAGTACTCGGCGACAATCCGGCCGTCGTCGCTGACGGTGTCGACCACGCCGCCAACAGCATAGCCGACCAGATTGGTCCCCTGGTGGTTCATGGGCACCTCGAGCAAGGCGTCTAGAAAAAGCCCAGCGAATTTCTCGAAGTCGGTAGCGATGTAGCTGATCGCGCTGGCCAAACGGTCAATTTGCGCAACCTTGCGCTTTGGGTTCATCCTGAATTCTCGATTGGCGCCCCAGGTCCGGCGCATGATGCTTCAGAAACGGAAACGGCCGGGGTATTTCGGTTGGGATGTTGTAGCATACCGTCCGACATATCGATGCTATCGAACCCGCCGGGTCGGTAAACGTTATCCAGGTAGATAATAGGTGCAATTCTTCTCCGCCGAGAGCCTGCTATTTGCCCGCGAAGCGAAACATTCAGAATTGAACGGATGGAGAACAATCGGGCGCTTATGCCAGCCCGACAGCTTCCCGCAGATATTGAGGCAGGTCCAACCACGAAGCTTCACGCAGCACGGAAAAACGCCGGAGCCGAATGCTCTCAGGCGCGGTGCCCTTAGCCGCGCCGGGGCAGGGCCTCGGGCGTCTTCCTAGCTTGCGAAGGATCAAAGCTCGAGGCAGAGACAATGCGAAACGTGGCGGCGTCTACGAGAGCCTGGGCCTTCAAAGCGGTGGCCAGAACAAGCGGGCCTGTTCGTCCACCTTTCTGGCCGTCGACAACTCGTGCACACTCCGTTGAACGTGGGCAAACGATCCATCAGCACTGGGCGTTCCATCACGGCGGCCGATCTGAGCTGCAGTTTAATATCGGTCTGGAGGACCATACGGGCAAGCAGCAGCTGCGCCACGGTGTCGCGTTCTCCTTCGAGCTGAGCCAAGCGCTTCCCTCAATCGATGTGCTTGTGCCGAAGGCGCGGTCATTCAGCGAGTACCTTCAACTCTATCCCGATCTCTACGCCGATATGCGGATGTGGGATTACCGAGACGGTGTGCGCGGCAGCGAACATCCCCCGGGGCCCGTCGCGCCCGAGCTCGTCCGCCCCGGATGCTTCGTCTTTCTTGGCAAGCTGCAGCCTACTGATGCAATCGAATACAGTATGATCCTCGCAGATTTCGATCGCCTGCTCCCGCTTTATCGATTTGTTGAAAGCGGCGGCCGCGAACTGAGCGGAGCGCAACCTGTCAACAGCTTCGCATTTCAAGCGGGGTGCACTGAGAAAGCCTCTGCAACGAAGGCCTCGCTTGCCGAACGCGAACTCAACATCAATTTGCGTCACACCCTGCTTCAGGCATCGCTGTGCGATCGTCTGATCTCGCAATACGGTGCTGAAAATGTCGCCGACGAACACGCCAGTGGTCTTGGCACCAAAATCGACGTGGTACTGCGCCGCACGGCAAATGAATTCTGGTATTATTATGAAATCAAGACGGCGCTGTCCCCGCGGGCCTGCATCCGTGAAGCCCTGGGACAGATAATGGAGTATTCCTATTGGCCTCATGCCAGCGAAGCGTCGCGGCTGATCATCTGCGGAGAAACCGCGCTTGATGCAGATGGGGCCGCTTATCTCAAAACCCTGCAGCAACGTTTCGGGTTGCCGGTCACGTACGAGCAGCTCGATATCGATTAGGCGGCACTTTGTGATTGGACCTGAATGGCCGAATCGAGGTTATTTAAGCCTTCAACACGATGGTCTCGACGCGGCAAGGAGTGGTGCAATGCAACGGCTTTTTGCCGTTTTGTCGCTTCTGGGTGCTTTGCTGTCTGCTCAGATTCCCGAGCTCTTGCAACAGTATAGACAGCGGCTCGGCGGCGCGGGCGACGAGCTGACAGTTATTGTGCGCAACTTCGACGAAGATTCCCGTCGATCGGGTTATGACCGATCGAGCGCCCTTGGTGTCATGGCAAAGAACCCTGAGCAACTGGTGCGCGACCAGGCGCAGCGAATGTCAGAATATGTTCGGAGGCTGGACCGGCTGAACGAGCAGCAATCGGCTTTGGCGAACGGCGTCACGCCCGCGGCCATCCTGGCGGTAGCGGTCGACTACGACAAGCCAATCATGGCGCAAGCCTGAAGCGCTTATGCGCCCGCGCTTCCGACAACCCTCACAGGCATTGTATTCGCAATCATCGACTGGTGCTTGTCTTATGCTGCACTTTTGCTTCTCGGCGCGGTTGCCAAATCGCGAACCAGAGTTGCTACCTGATCCCGCGAAGAGAATTCAAGCTTCATGGGCAAGACGGACAACAAGCCGAGCAGTCAAACTCCGGTTGGTGTTTCTATAGCCTCACTCTTGTTTGCGGTCTTCACCGCGAGCGGCTGCTGGATGAAGCGCCATAGCGGCAACGCATCACTCTTGTAGACAGATGTCATCAGTGGTGCGAACCAGTTGGGTCGATGTTCCAGCTCGATTTGTACCGAATCAGATTTTCCATTGGCTTGCTGCATATATTGGCGAGAAAACATCCGGCTCAGCGTACCAATCATTTCGAATCGCTCCCTGCCCTCATTGAGCCGTTCTTCGGGCAGCCATGAAAACTCGATCGCCGACAGTTTTCCGTCGGTCACAATGGCCTTGGTTGCCTGCTCGGTCCATTCCCCAAGATTCATGAATATCCACGCGATCTCCTGCTCATCCGCACGCGTGAGTATCCGATGCTCACTGAGCATCGTGACCTCGCCCACAGTGAAAGGCGCCATTCCGTCGGGGCCGATAGTGTTTGGCGTGTCGGGATCCGCAGTTAGCCGAAGCGTGAGCGGCGGCGTCGTACCGATCGTCATGTCACCGAGCCTGCCTAGCTCATTGAAACGGACTGCATATTTCATGTCGAGCTTGAGGTAGCCATTTTCGTCCAGGAGGTCATGCGGCGAAACGAGCGTCCAGATGCCCCATCGAGCCCAATAGACAGCGACCTTAAGGGCCGCATGAGTTGCACGCGCGTACGTGTCAAGCGACGACAAATATGGTGGCGTCATGATCTGGCGTTCTTGCCGGACCGGATCTTCCGCGTAGACGTTCTTGACTTCGACCAGCCATTGCTCGCCGTCGTCCAGTACTATCCGGAAATCGGGTGCCCGGTATCTGCCGGCAGGATAGACGCGCCCGGTGTCTTCGACCTTCATCAGCTTGTAATGACCAAGTGCCACGACCATTGCTTCGAACATCGCCGCTGTTCGTTGGCCCTGAATCAGGGTGTCATCAATCAATGCCTTGTCGAGCTGAGCGCCGATCTCGGCCAGGAATTCCTGGGCAGTCTTAGGCGCCGTGACGGAAATCTTCCGTTCCCGACTGAAGCGGGCATAAAGATTGAGGAGATCGAATGGTTTGCTCATGTTGGTGTCGTCGTTTTCAATTTCCGTGTGGAAAATCGTGCCTACGATCGGCTAAATCGGGATACCGGGCCTGCTTCCAATTTAGCTGAGACGCCTAATCGGCCGCACCCATAAAATCATCTGAGCCGGCCCTCAAGGAACCAAGGCGAACCGAGTAGCCCGGCGCCAGCGTTGCGCAGATTTCCTCTGCCCGTGCTTGGTCGTTGGTCATTGCCGCAACATGCCATGGAGCGTTGCGCATCACGGCCCAGCCGCGCACCCATCCCGGGTTCGAAGGGTCAACGTGAGGGAGCTTGCGATGAAGCCACGAGATCGGAGCAAACCAAAAAGCATAGGATTGCGCGTCATGACTTCCCGGTTCATCACTTGAGCTTACGAGCCCTATCACTTCTCCATCCTGATTCAACACGGGTCCGCCGCTCATCCCGCCTGGCCAATGGCTGTCGACGGCGAATGTCGGCCAAGGTCGATGTTCGCGACCGCTCGGTAACACTGCGGTGACGCGTCCAATCGACCCATACATTCGCTCGGACAGAACCTCCGCGTCAATTGCACGGTCCTGTATCGAACCCAGTTCGGGAAATCCTATTGCCATCACTTCATCGCCGACCTTGGGCCATTTGCCGGTCAGGCGCAGGGGCAGAAAATCGCGCACGTCGTGCAAGCGCGGGTTGTCTGCCTTGAAGGACAGCATCATGCAGTCGAGCGCTATGCGGCTCGAATCCCGGCCGAGCAGCCGATCAAGGGCAACGTCGTCCGGCGACGTACGAAAAACCCTCGCTGATGCGATCATGACCATGCTGTCGGCCTCGATCGCACCGTATCCAAAAACGAGGCCGGGATTGAGCAGACCGACAACAGTCGCCCGCGGGCGCGAAGGCGCGAGCCATGCTTCGAGCACGTGCTGCGCGGTCAGATAACCTCCGAATGGATCGATCCGGAACGCTGTGCCCAAACCGGAGGCGTGGCCTGTCCTGTCGTCGATTGCCAATAGGGAGATGATCGGATGGCGACACCCATCGGGTCTTGAATCAAAAACTGACGTGGATTGTCTTCGGGTGAGGGGGTGACCGGAAAGGGCATCGTTCAGTTTAGCATGGCAAGGCGAGTCGGCTAAGGGTCTGTCATGCTCATACAGGCAACAAAAAAACTGGTGCTGTTTTTGAAACAGCGCCGGTTTTACTTCGTTTGCGTTTAGTGAGCGGCCGGGCCAGCCTTGATCGCCAAGGCGAAACCTTCGACAACCCGAACAAATTGATCAGGATCGCGCAGTACGCTCTTGAGTTGCTCGGTCCAGTCCGGATTGGCCTCGGTCCATTTGATTAGCGCCGGGACTTTCGCGCCGCGATGCTTGATCAGGAAGTTCGAGATCTTTGCCGGTACCGCGCTAGCGACGATGGCGGCGTTAGCGGGCTCGGCGCGGGCCAGGAGAATGAAGGCCCGTGAGAAGCTCGCGAGGTCGTCCTCTTCCGCCAGCTTGGTAAGGAGCTCCAATACCGGCCCGGACGGGGTCGAGTAGGCTGCCGAGCCCTGGGATGTAATCGCCTCGGCAATACGATGGAGTGTCTCTGGTTGCATGCTCTTAATTCCTTCATCGAGACCGGCGAGCGCCTTGGCTTTTTTCCTGCGATCGTCGGCGAGTTTTCTGATGTCGTCTGCGTCTTGTTTGGTGGGTACCCACACGCGCACCTCCTCCCAGCCTTCAGCCAAACGAACGTCGCGCTGGCGTTTTACCCGGCGGATTACTGTAGGATCGGCCATGAGGGTTCCCTGTACTGTCGTTACCGAAAACGATATTCCGTAACGACAGTACGGTCAAGCGCTTCAAAGCGAAAATGTTTGCATTGGGATCGTCACTCGGGTCTTCTTATTGAAGTTTATATAAATAACCTTTATTATGGTGCGCAGGCCAAACACCCTACGAAAGGTTTTCCTTGAACCGCGATAACCTCGTCCACGCCGTGCGGGAACAATTAAAACGGCTTCCTGCGCCGCACGACTCGCACTACGGCGTGGTTCCGCTCCCCCCGCCAGAAGAAGGCGTTGCGGTGGGGCCGGTCCTTGCCCGGCTCAGGGCGGCGGATGCAGCCCTTGTCCGGATCGAGACGCTCGCGGCCGAACTTAAGGATCCATATCTCATCAGCCGCATCCTGCCGCGGCGGGAAGCTGTTAGCAGCTCGGCGATCGAAGGCACTAACAGCACGCTCGACGAATTGTTGTCCGGTGAGGAAAGCGAAGATTCCCAACAGGGCGAAGCCGCGGTCCAGGTGCGTGACTATGCGCTCGCCCTCGATGACTACCTGCCCCGGGCGAAAAAAGAGAAACTGGAAATCTTCACAAGCAGCCTTGTGCAGGAGCTGCACCGCGCCGTCATGCGCGGCGATGCCGAGTACAAAGACTCGCCTGGCGATCTTCGCCAGATTGTCGTCTGGATCGGCGGCAGGGGCGATATCGCATACTCAACCTACAATCCTACGCCGCCTGCGGACATTGCCCCGTGTCTTGAAGACACGATGAAGTACATGCGCTGCGAGGGTATGCAGGCCATGTATCAAAGCTTCATCGTGCGACTGGCGATTGCACACGCTCATTTTGAGGCGGTCCACCCGTTCCGCGACGGCAATGGCCGCGTCGGCCGTCTGCTCCTGCCGTTGATGATGGCGGCGGAAGGCATGATGCCGATTTACCTCTCGCCCTATATCGAAGCTCACAAGACGGCGTATTACGAATCGCTAAAGGCGGCACAGCAGCGCCTCGAATGGTTTGAAGCGGTCGGGTTCATGGCGGACGCGATTGTCGGCACCACAGATGAGCTTCTGAAGACCCGCGACGCATTGTCGGCGCTTGGTAATTTATGGCGAGAGCGGCGGAAGTTTCGTCGGGGCTCGGCCAGTCTGCGCGCGCTCGATGTTTTGCCGCATTATCCAGTGCTGACCGTAAAGCGCCTTGCATCGCTTCTGGAAATTACTGTGCCTGCAGCCTCGCAGGCGGTCGAGCAACTGGTCGAGAATAAAATTCTGACCGAGCGTACCGGCTATGCGCGCAACCGTGTCTTCGCTGCGCCCGATGCGCTTTCGATCATCAACCGCCCCTTCGGCGAGGATCCCATCCTTCCCGGCGCGGGCACCCGATGATCGGCAAGCCCGCAGTACATGCGAAGCCGCAAAGGGCGGCATCGCCCTGCCGACGGTCATCCCGTCGGTTGAAATGCTTTAAGACCCTTGGCGATTTTCCGTAGCACTCGACCCCCCAACTGCTCGATGATCACGCCGGTGGAAAGGAGATTCGATAGATGGTCGAGACAGTTCCCCGAAGAACAATCAAGAGAGTGGTCGACCTTTCATCGATGCATAGCATCAGCAGTGATTCACTCATTGCGATGAACGGGGACGATTATCAGGTTCTCCGGCGCGCAGCCACGCGGGCGCGGCTCGACAGGAAAGCACGTTATGTCTGCGCGAAATGCGGGCATGCAGTCTATGCTCCGCGCGAAGCCCGGACCGGCCAGCCTTACTGGAAACACCACCCAGGTGCGCCGCAAAATTGTCCCTGGTGGACGGGCACGCCGGTCAGCGTCGATACGATCAGCGCACAGCAATTTGATGGCGCGCAAGAAAGTCCGCTGCACGCTAAAATCAAGCATATCGTCGGCGAGTTGCTTACAAACGATCGTCGTACAGTGGCAGGGAGTGTCGTTGTCGATGAGTATCTCATCCACGAGAATGGGCGGCGACGCCCGGACGTACGTGCGATCTATGATGGCACGCCGCTTGTCGTAGAAGTTCAACTTGCAACCACGCAGATCCCCATCATAGTGCAACGGGAAGACTTCTATGAGATGGCGTCAATTCGTCTGATGTGGCTAACTTGGAATTTTGAGCCACCCACGAACGGCCGACTACTTAGTTCATTTGAGGACATTTTCTATTCTCACGACAAAAACCTGTTCTCGATGGACGATGAAACGATCGCTCTCTCGAAAGAGAAGCAGGAAGTAGTCTTGCGCGCGTTCCGGATGAATGCAGACGCATGGCGCTCGAAATTAGTTACCCTTTCCGGCCTCAACTGGCTTGACGGAGGGCGCGCAAACGCGGTGCCGTCGCGGCCACCATGGCATCGCGACTTTCTCTCGCGCTGGCGCGGGTCGCTCGGAGAAAAAGGCACGAAATGGAAAGAGCGCGAGGTACTCTTTAGCGAGCTCGCCGCTAAAGTGGAGGTTCCGGGGGGTGACGTTAATGAGCTGCACGTCCTCGACGTGGATGCATTGATCAACTGCATGCTTTCGCTGGTCGACGGTCGGCCGGTCGGGTCGCGACAGCAGAATCTTGTCGAGGTGCTGAATTCCTTCCTCAATGTCGAGCGACGACAGCGTCATACGCGCCTCATCCGCACCTTCGCCCAACTAACTAACAGGGAAGCTCTCCTTGATGTCGAGAGTGTTCGAAAAAAAATCGTCCAAGCACGCGCAGTCGCGCAAGATGACCGCCAAAGCGTTTCCGGTAAGATTGCGCTTGCCTTGTTCCCGGACATATTCTCCTCCGCTAGACGCGGTGCGAGCACATCATCGTAGCGCTTGACGTACTCTATACTTTGATTAGGTGAGTTGGTTGAATGCCGAAGGTCCAGGCTGCCTGCGCGGTAGGGTTAGTCGGAGCAGTGGTGTACCGACGTAGGAGCTGTCGTGCATACCGAAGATATTGATGAGCTAAAAGCAAAGCACATATGCTACGCCTGCATTGGCGAGCAGTATCTAAGCGATGAAATTCGCGCGAAGGGGAAGCGGACCAAGTGCAGCTATTGCAATAAGGCACGTCGCGCCTTCGGCCTTGGCAAGGTCGCCGAGCGTGTGGCGACTGCGTTCGAGCAACACTACTATCGAACTTCAGATCAGCCGAACGACTACGAACATATGCTCCAACGCGATAAGGAGATGAGTTACGAATGGAACCGACATGGGGAAGATGTCGTGTACGCGATTCAAAACGCCGCAGAAATCTCTGATGACGCTGCTCGCGACATCCAGTCAATCCTGGAGGACGAACATGGCGATTTCGACAGCGCGGCTATGGGCGAGGAGACTGAGTTCGCGAGCGATAGCTATTATCAGGAGAGAAAGGTCAGCGATGCCGCTTGGCGCGAGGAATGGCGTCGGTTCGAGAATTCTCTCAAGACCGAAGCACGTTTTTTTAGCCGCACTGCAGCTGCCCATTTAGCCGCAATCTTCGACGGGGTCGACGATTTGCGGACTCGGCAGGGGGAGCCTCTTGTCGTTGATGCCGGGCCAGGAGCCGATTTCCATACACTTTTTCGCGCCCGGGTCTTTCAGTCCGAGGACAGACTAGAGGTGGCGATGTGTCGGCCCGATCAGCAGCTCGGGTCGCCGCCTGCGTTGTTGGCCGCCGCAGGTCGCATGAACGCGCGCGGCATTTCCGTGTTCTACGGTGCCAATGATCCCAAGGCCGCCATCGCCGAGGTGCGGCCTCCGGTTGGAAGTAAGGTTGCTGTCGCGCAATTCGAGATCATCCGAAAACTTCGGCTGCTTGATCTGACGGCGCTCAAGAATGTGCAGATGCGCGGAAGCATCTTCGATCTCGAATTTGAGCGCAGGCTGGAGCGAGCGCAATTCCTGAAATCCCTTAGTAGCCGTATCACCCAACCGGTCATGCCCGACGACGAGTCCTTTGAGTATCTGGCAACGCAGGCCGTCGCCGATTTTCTAGCAACTGAATCCTCTGTGCCTATCGACGGCATTATCTTTCCGTCGGTTCAAGTCGCCGGAGACGTGCTAAACGTCGTGTTATTCCACAAGGCTGCGCGGATCGAGGCGATGGAAATCCCAAACGGTACTGAAATCAGGGCCAGTACGGGGCACAGCAGCGCGGAGGGGTGGGAAGACGATTACTCGGTCATCGAGGAAACGCCGCCGGCGTTGAACGCGGATGAAAAACAGCAAAAGACTGCGGCGTGGCCGGATTTTGCCGCCATGCCAGCATTAGTGGGGAAAGAGGTTGATTCTGATCCGCGCAAGCCGAGTCTTCGCGTGATGCCAGATAGCGTTTGCGTGCATCATGTGGAGGGCGTCGTCTTTAAGACTGATGAACATCGGGTCCGTCGTTTCCGCTGGGAGAAGAATGATCGATCGCCGTTTTGAACTTCAGACACTGGTATGATAATCGTGGTTGTGATGTGCGAGAGCGTCCGCCGTAAGATGCGGATTCGAATCTCGATGCGAGCAGGATCATAGGCTAGGGCGCGCCAACGCCTGCCTGCAATTCATGGGGTCGTTATCTTTCTTCTATCGGCGGCCACGGTTCGGGCAGGCCGATAATGTCGGCGAACCGCTTTCCGTCACGGAATGCCCACTTATCGCCGTCCGCTTCAAACCGGTTCATCTCTCGTAACGCGTCTGGAAGAGGATGGTCCGCCCAAGGATTAACCGCGAGCACCGGCTGCCATTTCTCCTCTCTCAACTTCCACAACCCTGTCTCAGGCAATAATAGAATTCCGCTCACATGCTTGTTCCGCGGACCGTTCGGCCCATGCCAGAATCCATTCTTTCCGCGGACGATATGAGCCGTGCCGCCTTCGAACTGCACGAGTTCATCGCCAAAGACAGCGTCGGTAAGTGCTGAATGGATCGAGTCCTTGTTGAACAGCTGGTTCTTTCCGTCCGCAACAGCGATTAGATAAGGCGTTTCGAGCGCCCCGTACCTTCGAGACTTTTCGTACAGTGCATCGCGGAGATCCTTGTGCGGGGCGATAACACCTCCTCGCATTTGAGCGACTCCGATCGCCTCTGTCGGCGGGTCGGGGTCGCTGCCGCCCGAGTAGAGATCGAGCTCAATGATCCAGTCTCCCGCCGTAAATGTCTTACTGACCTCTTTGGTCTTTGCTGCCTCGGCGTTGTCGCGCGCCCAGCGTTCGACGTCGCCGACGAGCGGCCGCAATGGCGGACTACTCTTGCCTGCACGCGCTAATCTGTATCCAAGGATCGACCCGGCTTGAATTGTGGCCCCGTTTATTGCGTTGTAGATTGGGTTTTCTCTGTTCTTCTCAGCTTCTTCTGTGGCCGGCGGATTGACGGTCGTTACCTCTACATGTGCAACTGTCGCGCCTGTCTGGTCGATCGCAGCAAAGTCGGGTCGCTTCGTTGAACCGGAAACCTGCGGATGTGGCGTGATGCGGTAACCTGAGCCAACGATGAAGGCGTGGATCGACAGCTCGGATAGCGCCGCCCCGAACTCGCGATCTCCTCCGTAACGCATGCGGCTAATCAGCTCGGCGCGATCACTCGCGGACATCTGCGCTAACCAGCCGTTCACGACCGATCTGAGCTCGCTGTAGCCAGGGCTTGCACTGCTATCGTAAAAATCAAAAAGCTGCTCACCCCGACGCAATGGGTCTGTCCGTGTTCTCTCGCGATCTTTGAACAGGACTAATTGCTCTTCACGCTCGGCGGTGTTCCACTTCGCTTTCAGCATTTTTGCCAGTTCGGCAGCTTCGCTGATCGTGAGTGTCGAGAGATCGTCAACTATCTTCTGAACATCCGCCATTGAAGGTCTCGATCCATTGCTGCAGTTTCCAGCGCGACAAATATGGAGAACAGTTATTCGTCCTTGACGTTGCCGGCGATGATTTCGTCGATCAACGAGCCGTCCCATACCAGCCCGATCTGAGCTTCGTACGGATGATCTGTCGGCACGCGACCGGAGTACACGCCAATAAACTTGTTTAGCGGCGTATCGACGAGTGCAACAACGCCCGGATTGACCATATGGTTTGTCCAGCTTCGCCGAATCACAGGCGCTCCGGACATGCCGGGACGCGAGGCGGTATCGACCAGCATGTAGTCGGTCGTAAGCCGGGCGAGTACGGGCTCCGACGCGATGCTTCCCCGCTTCCAGACGGGAAAGGCAGGCGGTGCGATTTTAAAAGGGTAACCGAGGATAAATACCTCCATCCCAACCTCGATGCGAAGCGCGGCGTTGGCCAGGATGTTGAGCGGATACAGCGCGATGATCAGCCCTTCCTGCTTGAATGGAATCGGCAAAACCGCGACGTCCACCCGCCTGCTGGGATGCACCAACCAAAGTGGCCTATCATTTTCGTCTCTGATTTTAATGTCCCACCTCTGCTTCTCAAACGATCCAGTGCGAATGTTGAACAGCGTGCGCAGGACGTTTGGCCGGCCCGCATCCTTTCTCAAATTCGCTCGGGTGAAAAAATCGCACATCGACAGCACGTGCCAATTGGTCACGAGGTAGTATCGATCTCCAATCTTCCACATAAATCCAGTGCCCTGACCGAGCGGCATTTCGTCGAAGTACTGCTCGAGCGGAACGGTTGTTAGTGTGAACTGATCCAGTTGCGTCATCGCGGGTCTCACGTAGGTTCAATTAATGGTCTTGGAAAAGCGGTATTTGCGGCGGTATTTTGTTCTCGCCGATAAAGCCGGAAATGGAAACTCCGAGCAGCCTGACCGATTTTTTCATCGGAAATAGGGCCTTCAACAGTTCGGCCGACACGCCCTCCAGCTCGCTTCGGCTGCCGACCGCGCTGGCCACCGTCCGGCTCCGGGTGATGAGTTCAAAATCGGCGAACTTTACCTTGAGGGTCACCGTCCGGCCCCGTGTATCTTTGTCGTCGCAATGTCGCCAGACCTTGTCGATCAGCGGCTGGAGTTCGACGACCATGGCGTCGAAGTCGGTGAGATCAGTGGAGAACGTGTTTTCGGCGCCGACGGATTTGCGGATCCGGTCCGCGCGAACCTCACGGTTATCGACGCCCCGCGAGATCCAGTAGTAGTAGCTTCCGGCCTTCCCGAAGTTTGTCTGCATGAATTCGAGCGACTGGTTGCGCATGTCGAGGCCCGTGTAGAGGCCGAGAGCGTTCATCTTGGTGCTGGTCGCAGGCCCAATGCCGTGGAATTTGCCGACCGGCAGGTTTTCTACGAATGCCGAGCCCATCTCAGGCGTGATGACGTACTGGCCGTTAGGCTTACGGTGGTCGGACGCGAGCTTCGCGAGAAACTTGTTGTAGGAGATGCCGGCCGAAGCGTTGAGGCCGGTTACCTCCTTGATCTTCGCACGGATCGCCAACGCGACGTCCCGGGCTAACGGAATGCCCTGCAGATTTTCGGTCACGTCGAGGTAGGCCTCGTCCAGCGACAACGGCTCGATGATCGAGGTGTGCTCGGCGAAAATCTCACGGATTTGCTGAGAGACCGCCTTGTAGACCTCGAAGCGCGGCTTGACGAAGATCAGATCGGGGCATTGCCGCTTCGCGGTAACCGATGGCATGGCCGACCTGACGCCGAACTTGCGCGCTTCGTAGCTGGCCGCCGCCACGACGCCGCGCTCCCGGGATCCGCCGACTGCGACCGGCTTGCCGTGAAGATCCGGATTGTCTCGCTGCTCGACGGACGCATAGAAAGCGTCCATGTCGATGTGGATGATCTTGCGTTGGCGAGGCGAGGGCTCTGCCTGGTCGTCGCCATCGTCGGTCACGTTGTCTGCTCGGCCGGGTCTTCTTTGACGCCGCGGGCGACGATCCGGAGCCTCCCGTCCGGAAGCGGCCGTTGCAGTTTCAGGACCTCGTCTGGAGGCGCCGTCATCCAGGTCTCGACTTCTTCCGGCGTTGTCAGGATCACAGGCATCGCTTTGGGGTGGATGGCGCCGACCTCGGCGTTCGGTTCCGTCGTGAGGAACGCGTAGAGGTTGTTGTTGGTCTCGCCTTCCTTGACCTTTCGGACGGAGGTCCAGTTGGTCCATATGCCGGCGAAGCAGGCCAGGGGACGAGTCTCATCGAGCGCGAACCAGATATCACCGCCCTCGGCCTTGCTGAACTCGCTGAAGGAGTTGAACGGCACCACACAGCGGCTTTCGGTCCCCAGCCATCGCGTCCAGTGCTTGCTCTTCACGTTGCGGATGTTAGTCGTGCCGCCGTCCGGCTCCATCCGCAGCAGTTCCTTGAAATCGACGGTCTTGCCATTGGCCTGCAGCTTTTCCGCGCGCTTCTTGGTGGCATCCATCAGCGCCTTTGACGACGACGGCATTCCCCACCGCGCGTAGCGAGTTCGCGGCCCTCGGCCCCGTTGCGCACGATCGGTGCCTTGTAATCGGGAAAACCCCCCGGCATTGGCGCCAGATTGCCAACGTATCGGTTCACGACACGAAACAGCGCGACGATGGCGGCCTGGTTTGTCGTGATCGAATAGAGATTGCACATCGGTCAGGCTTCGGTCCGGGGGTGGCGCGGTTGCCAGGCCAATTGTAGCAGAGTCGCGGATGGACGCCGGCCCGCCTTGGCGCATTTGCGGCAGCGCAGCCGGCTGGCGAGATCGTGCACAAAGGTGGTCGGCGGGTGCTTCATCGCCGCAAGGTCGACGTCGCGTGGCGTCTTGCAGCGCGCGCACCTGATCTCAAGCCAGGGGAAGCCTCCATTCACGGCCTGGTCGATGGTGGGCGATGGATCGATAGGCTCGCCGTCTGACCACATCCGCTCGTTCCAGCTTTCGCAAAGTAGAATGTCAGCTTGCTGGATGAGCGCTTCCCCCTTCGCCCGCGTTTCCGCTGATTGGGTCGCCAGGATGTTGGCCATTGCCCGTGCCTTGCCGAGCTCCTTCGCCAGAGCCTTGCGATCGCCGCCCGACAGCGGCGTAGGGTGATACTTCGGGGCCATCCGGACATCCAGGCGCAAAGAGATCGGATCGGCGATCCGGAGCGGGCTACCGCGACTCGAACGCCGGCCAGCACCCGTCTTCTTCATGCCTGCCGGTGCGCTGCTGGCAGGTGTTGTCGAGCAGCCGCTGCGCGACGTCCTTCCAGACCGCGTTGTCGCCATACAATCGGACTGCATCGGCGGTCTGGATTTCCACGGTCCGCTCGCAGCGACGGCAGGAGATGCGCAGCACGTGGCGCTGAATCTCGGAAAGACGCCGCTGCCGCATCTGGGCCCCGGTCGCATCGGCGCGAGGGTCTTTGAGGACTGATTCCCAATATTCCGCCGGGAGCGGAGCATCCGCAGCGGAGGGGCTTGGCCTACGGGCGGCTTCGGCGGCCAGCTTTTCCATTTGCTTTGGGGTCGGCATGCGCCAGCTCGAGGGTCGGTCGGTCATTCCGAATTAGAACATAAAGAGAACAAAAGTCGAGTCGTTTGAGCCCGCTCCGTGAAAAAATCCTCCTGTTGGAAAGGTCGCGATGTCGGAACCAAGCCGGGCCATTCGTCTTGAATCCGGCAATCAGTATTGGAGTTCCCCCATCATGGCCCCCCGCGCTAACTGGAAAGGCTTCCTGCGTCTTTCCCTCGTCACCTGTCCGGTAGCGCTCTATCCGGCCACATCGGAATCCGAAAAAGTCTCCTTCAACCAGCTCAACCGGAAGACCGGCCACCGCATCAAATATGCCAAGGTGGATGCTGACACCGGCGAGGAGGTCGCCAACGAGGACATCGTCAAGGGCTACAAGGTCGACACCGATACCTTCATCGAGGTGACGAAGGAGGAGCTCGAGAACGTCGCGCTGGAATCGACGCGAACCATCGAGATCGACGAGTTCGTCGACCGCAGCGAGATCGACCCGAGGTATCTGATCCGTCCCTACTACCTGGTGCCGGACGGAAAGGTCGGTCACGACGCCTTCGCCGTCGTCCGCGAAACCATCCGGGAGATGAACAAGGTCGCGATCGGACGCGTGGTGCTGACCAATCGTGAGCATATCATCGCCCTCGAGCCCATGGACAAGGGCCTGATGGGGACGCTGCTGCGCTATCCTTACGAGGTGCGTTCTGCGGACGAGTATTTCGACGACATTCAGGACGTCAAAGTCACCAAGGACATGCTTGATCTCGCCAAACACATCGTCAACCAGAAGGCGGGCCACTTCGAGCCGGACAAGTTCGAAGACCAGTACGAAACCGCCCTTCTCGACCTCATCAACCAGAAGCGCGCCGGCAAACCCATCACCGCGAAAGCGCGTCCCCGCGGCGAGAACGTGGTGGACCTGATGGACGCGCTGCGCAAGAGCATCGGAGGAGGCGCGGCGGCAGCGACAGAGGCGCCGAAGAAGCCAGCCAAGAAGGCGCGCAAGGCGGCGGCCGCGCAGAAGGAAATGCTGATGCCGATTGCCGGCAAGAAACCGGCGGCGGCAAAGAGGCCGGCGGCCAAACCGCAGCGGAAGTCGGCGTAGGGTATCCTTGCGGTGGATTCACGGAAAGCTCGCTCTGACAGGCCGGATCCGTCGAGATATTTCCCGGGCCGGCCGCTCTGTTCGCTCGCTTTGGAAAGTTCTCTGCGCGAGAGGTAGACAGCACGGCTGATCGCATGGAAGCAGTCAGTGGGCGGTGCGGGGAAGCGTCTCATGGCGAGAAAACTGAAGACCTACCAGACCTCGCTGGGCTTCTTCGATCTGGCGATGGCCGCTCCCTCCATGAAAGCGGCTCTGGAGGCGTGGGGCGCAGACAGCAATCTCTTCCACCAGGGCGCGGCGAAGGAGAGCCACTACCCGGACGTCATCGCCGCGACCATGGCAAAGCCTGGCGTCGTTCTCAGGCGCCCGGTTGGAACGGACCGACCTTTCAGCGAACATGCCGAGCTGCCCACCGATCTTGGTGGCGGTGGCCCAACGAAAGCCGCCCGCAAGTCGAAAGGCCATAAGGCGAAGAAGTCTTCCTCTCGCTCCGTCGATAAGGTTGCGGAACGAAAGGCCGCTTTCGACTACGAACGGGAACGGACGAGCCGCGAGCTTGAACGGGCGAAGGAAGAGGCCGCCAGGCAGAAGGAGCGTGGCCGCCGTCAGCAGGCGGTCAACAAGGCGCAGGCTGCGTTGGACAAGGCCGAGCAGGAGCACGCGAAGCGGGCTGCCGCCATCCACGACGAGATCGAGGCTATCGAGAAGAGATCGCAAACCGAAGAAGCCCGTTGGGATAAGGAGAAGGAGCGATTGGAAGCTGCGCTGCGGCGCGCACGTGGTTAGTCGGCTGCACCCGCGAGCAGCGCCATGAACTACCATTACCGCGACCGGGCCAAAAGCAGGGCCGCGGACCAGATCGTCAGAGACAGGTATCACCACAACGAGACCTGATTGGCGGCCTCAGTAGGCGCCATATAGCGCGCGGAATACCAGCGGTCTTCGGAGCTGGGGCCGCGCGCTTTTTTTGGAACCAAATTCTCCGCTCGGCGTTTGTGTGTTTTTTCGGGGGAGAGAATGCGGAATCGCTACAAGCACACCACTACGCTGGAAGAGCGTTTGCTTAAAGCGGCGGAAGACCTCAGGGCCAAAGCGAAGGAATTACTCCCTGGCAAAGACCGGGACAGGCTGCTTGAAAAGGCTCGGCAGTTCGAGAACCAGGTTTCCACGAACGAATTATTCGTGCCACCTCAGGGCGTCGATGGGAAATCACTTGAACCCTAGAGCGAAATCACCCACACCGACAGCCCGATGAGAATTGCAACAGTGACTGCGGCAAGAGCGAGGACAAGCCTGCCCATCAGTTCTCCTTGCGAACACCCTTAAACTTCTTGGCGCTTTTCTTGACGGCCATGAACTGCCCGCCCGTCTTGTTGCGCTTGGTCGCCGTCTTGGTCAGCGGGTT
>Ga0307499_10000039_pt1 | contig 40001 bp, 30 predicted proteins | sample 13_S_MG_FD_201363 | JGI IMG/M metagenome (GOLD analysis project Ga0307499, IMG submission 201363) | Soil microbial communities from Populus trichocarpa stands in riparian zone in the Pacific Northwest, United States - 13_S | ecosystem: Environmental > Terrestrial > Soil > Riparian zone > Trees... | reverse complement strand
GAAGGTTGCCGACGAGGTGCCGGTGTCGACGGCGCGGCTGGCCCAGGAGGTGTGGGCGGTGGTCCGGGAGCACGACTGGGTGCTCACCGCCGGCACCGCCGCCGACTGGGCGCTGCGCACCTGGGACTTCGACCGTCCATACCGGCACCCCGGCCGGTCGCTCGGCACCGCGACCCAGTTCGGCATCTCGCTCGGCGTCGCGCTGGCGCACAAGGGCACCGGCCGGCTGGTGGTCGACCTGCAGCCGGACGGCGACCTGATGTTCGACGTCGGCGCGCTCTGGGTGGCCGCCCGGTACGAGCTGCCGCTGCTGGTGGTGATGTTCAACAACCGCGCCTACTACAACGACTGGGAACACCAGGAGCGGCTCGCCCGCCAGCGCGGCACGCCCCGGGACCGGGCCAGCATCGGCATGGCGATCGACACGCCCGCCCCGGACTTCGCCGCGATCGCCCGCGGCTTCGGCTGGTCGGCCACCGGCCCGATCACCGACCCGGCCGCGATCCAACCCGCCGTCCGGGCCGCCGCCGACCACGTCCTGACCACCGGCCACCCCGCACTGGTCGACGTGGTCTGCGCCCCGAAGTAGCGGGTCCGGGCCGGCCACGGCCCGGGTGGGCCCTCGCGACGGCCGGGTCAGACCAGCTCGCGGCCGCGGCTGCCGGTGGTGGCGGTGGGGTCGAGGGCGGCGGCGACGGCGGCCGCTTCCAGCTCGCGGACGTACGCCTCGGCGTCGGCGGGGGCGACGTGCCGGGTGTCCAGGCTGACCCGCAGGTCGATGGTGCCGGGCACGTCGTTGACGTAGACGAAGAACGGCTCGCTGGCCGGGTCGAACGGGGTCTGCGACCAGCGCACCCAGCTGGCCGGCAGGGCGGCCCGGATGTCCGCGGCGGTCGGCACCGGCCCGGCCGGGCCCTGCATCCGGCGGTCGTTGAAGTAGCAGGAGATGTCGACGTCCTCGCCGCGCTCGGCCGAGATCCGGGCGTGCAGGGCGTCCCGCTGCGTCGGGTCGCAGTAGGCGTACTTGTACGCGTTCAGCGAGGCGCGCCAGGCCCGGGCGACCGCCTCGTCGAAGGTCGCGCCGGCGACGTCGATCACGCACAGGCCGGGCTGGCTGACCGTGCTCACGGTGTCCGCGAAGCCGGACCGGAACCGGTTGCTGACCAGGATCAGCATGGCGCTGGGACTGTTGCCGGTGACCCGGGCCAGCGCGGTCGCCGAGGCCGCCAGCAGCACGGCCGGGGTGTCCACACCGGTGCGGGCGGCGATCAGCCGGGTGGCCAGGTCGAGCGCCGGCGACTGCGCCTGGATCTCCCGGAACCGCGGCGGTGGGCAGCCGGCCGGAGCGCTGAACCGGCGGGCCGGTATCGCCCGCAGCTGCCGGTCCCAGTACCGCAGCGTGCGCGCGTTGTGCCGCTGCCCGTCCGGGCCGGTCTCCCACTCCGCCTGCGCCAGCGGCTGGATCGCGGTCACCGGGCCGGCGCCTTCCATCCCGGCGACGTCGGCCACCAGCGCGTCCAGGCCGGAGCCGTCCAGCGCGAGGTGGCAGTACATGGCAACCAGGTAGACCGGCGCGCCGTCGACCCGGATCACCGCCATCCGCACCGGCCACTCGTTCGCGTACTCGAACTGCACGCCGTGGAACCGGTCCCGGACTCGCTCGGCCACCGCCGCCGGGTCCGCCCCGGCCGGCACGTCGACCAGCTCCAGCACGATCTCGCCGGCGCCGGCCACCTCCTGCCGGAGTACGCCGTCCGGGCCCGCGACGATCCGGGTCCGCAGCGACTGGTGCCGGCTCATGATGAAGCTGAGCGCCGCCGCGACGTCCTTGGTGGTCATCCCGTCCTGCAGCGGGCTCACCCCACCCAGCGCCAGGGACGAATCCCAGCGCTGGATGGCGTTCCACATGAGCTGCTGGCCCCAGCTGAGCGGCCCGACCCCCGAACCGGCACCAGCGAACGGCACCAGCATCCGATTCCCCATGTGCGCACCCCGTCCGGCCCGGCCGAATCGAGGGAGTCTAGCGCCAGAAAGCCACCTCCCACGGCGATTGACCGATTCCTACTGCGGGCCAACCGGCGGGCGCCGGGCCAGGACGGGATGGTGCGGCCGGGCCGCGGGGAATGTGGTGCCGGCGGGCGCCGGGCCAGGACGGGATGGTGCGGCCGGGCCGCCGGGAGTGTGGTGCCGGCGGGCGCCGGGTTAGGGCGGCGCCCGCCGGGTCTCGGCGTGCGGCTAGTTGCCGCCGACCTGCTGGACGCCCTTCAGGATGCCGGCGTACAGGTCGTTCCACTTCTTCGCGTTGTCGAGGAGCTCCTGTTCCGGCACCGGAACGGTCTGCAGGCCGGCGAGCGGGTCCCTGTCCACCGGGATCGAGCCGACCCGGAACGCCTTCGCCAGGATCTGCTGGCCCTCGGTCAGCTCCCAGTCGGCGAACAGCAGCGCGGCGGCCGGGTGCTTGGCGCCCTTCATCAGCGCGAAGCCGTTCGGCCGGATCACGACCGGCTGCACCGGCGGGCGGTCGGCCGGGCGCCAGTTGACCGGGGCCTTGCCGTCGGCGGCCTTGTCGATGGTGTGGCTGTAGACCGACACGGCGACCGCGAACTGGCCGGCGGACAGCAACTCGCCCTGCACGGTGTGGCCCTTGGTCACCTTCGCGTTCGCGGCGAGCTTGCGGAACAGCGCGATCACGTCGTCGTCCGACATGCCCTGCGACGTGTAGTACTTGTACATCGCGGCGAACCAGTCCACGTCGGAGAACTCGAGCGAGATCTTGCCCTTCCACTTCGGGTCGGTCAGGTCGGTCAGCTTGTTCGGCCGGTCGCCGCCGCTGACCAGCTTGGTGTTCCAGCCGACCACGAACGCGTTGAACCGGGACGCGGTCCAGCCGTCCTTCTGGCCGTCCTTGCGCACCTTCTGCCGCAGCTCGCTCTGGTACGGGTAGAGCAGGCCGTTGGCGTTGGACACGTTCAGCTCGCCGGCGTTGGTGTCGAGGAAGTCGTTGGCGGTCTTGTTGGCCTGGCCCTCCTGCAGCAGCCGCTGCAGCACGGTCTCGGAGTTGGCCCGGTAGACGTTCACCTTGATGCCGTACTTCTTGGTGAAGGCGGCGGCCAGCTTGTCCATGTCGGTGTTGGACGTGTAGACGGTCAGCTGGCCCTCGTCCTTCGCGGCCTTCTCCAACTCGGTCGTCCGCTGCGTCCCGGACAGCGCGTTGAAGTGGTCGTACACCTCCTTGGCGTGGTTCTGGGTGCCTGACCCGGCGCCGGCCGCGCCGCCGGAGGTGACCGAGCTGCCGCAGGCGGCCAGCAGCAGCGTGCAGGTGATGGCGCCGACAACGGCGACGGGTCGTGGTCGCATGGCAGTCTCCGGCCTCGGGGGTACCGGCCCGGCCGAGGCCCGCTGATCGGATCTCAGCGGTTGCCCGGACGGCTCCGCTCGACCTCGGGAGCTAAACACCGTGAGGTATATTGGTCTAACCTTTATCTCGCAGCGTTACACAATCGTTACCTGATCTGGGGGCCGCATGGGGGTCCGGAGCCGGGCCGCCGCGGCTGGCCAGAACATGTTCCGGTCCCTCGCCGAGCCGAACTACCGGCTCTTCTTCGCCGGCCAGGCGGTCAGCGTGATCGGCACCTGGATGCAGCGGGTCGCGCAGGACTGGCTGGTCCTGCAGATCACCGACAGCCCGGTCGCCCTCGGTATGACCACCGCACTGCAGTTCCTGCCGATGCTGCTGTTCGGCATCTGGGGCGGGGTGATCGTCGACCGGGTGGACCGGCGCCGGGCGATCGGCTGGGCCCAGGCCGCGAGCGCCGTACTCGCCGCGATCCTGGCGGTTGCGACGCTGACCGGCACGGTCACGCTCGGGCTGGTCTACCTGCTGGCCGTCGGGCTGGGCCTGGTCACGGTGATCGACGTGCCGGCCCGGCAGGCGTTCGTCACCGAACTCGTCGGTGCGGACGACTACGTGAACGCGCAGGCGCTGAACTCCTCGGTGAACAACACCGGCCGCCTGGTCGGGCCGGCCATCGCCGGCGGGCTGATCGCCTGGGTGGGCGCCGGCCCGGCGTTCGCGCTCAACGCGGTCTCGTTCGTCGCGGTGCTGATCGTGCTGGCCCGGATGGACCCGTCCCGGCTGCGCAAGCCACCCGTACTGCGCCGCGGCCCCGGCCAGGCCCGGCAGGGGCTGGCCTACGTCTGGCGGCACCCGACGCTGCGCGCCTGCCTGCTGGTGGTCGCCGTGGTCGGGCTGTTCGGCCAGAACTTCCGGGTGGTGCTGCCGGTCCTCGCCCGGGACGAGTTGGGCGGAAACGCGGCCACCTACGGCTGGCTGACCGCCGCGCTCGGCCTCGGCGCCGTGCTCGGCGGGCTGGCCAGCGCCACCCGGCACCGCCCGTCCGGACCAGGGCTGGTGCTCGCGACGCTGGCCTTCGCCGTGGTCAACGGGCTCGCCGCCGTCGCCCCCGGGCTGGACACCGCGCTGCTGGCGATGGTCGGTGTCGGCATCACCAACATCACCTTCAACACGCTGGCCCGGACGCTGCTGCAGCTGGGCACCGATCCGGTGCTGCAGGGCCGGGTGCTGGCCGTGCACGGGCTGGTGTTCCTGGGCAGCACGCCGATCGGCGCGCCGCTGCTCGGCTGGGTGTGCGCGCTGTGGGGGGCGCGCGCCGGGCTCTGGGTGGCCGCCGGCACCGCGCTGATCGCCGCCGTCGCGGTCTGGCCGGCGCTGGGTCGGGCCAGGCCGCCGGCACCGGCAGCCGATCCGACCCGACCGGCCACAGTGGACCCGAGATCAGCGCTGGACGCCGAACTCCCGGAGTGAGTAGCCCGAACCCGCCGCCCCGCTGGCAGACCGGCCCTGGTGGACGGGAACGAGCGGCTTGCCTGGGCGGCGACCAGGGCGTTCTGCCTGCTCAACGGGCGCGACCTGCATTGCCCGGTGGACGCCGCCGAGGCGATGATCGTCGGCGTGGCGGCCGGCGACCTGGACGTTGCGGATCTGGTCGGACTGCTCCGCCGGTACATCGGCCCGGGTGAGCTATAGCGCTGAACTATAGACTCGACCTATAGTCGCCGGCATGGCGATTGGGGAGACGTTGCTCGGGCTGCTGGAGACCGGCCCGCAGCACGGGTACGGGCTGAAGCGGTCCTACGACACGTACTTCGGGCGGGACCGGGCGCTGGACTACGGGCAGGTGTACTCGACGCTGTCCCGGCTGCTGCGCGACGGGCTGGTGACCGAGGACGGGGTCGAGGCCGGCAGCGGGCCGAGCCGGAAGCGGTACGCGATAACGGCGGCCGGGGTGACGGACGTGCAGCGCTGGCTGGGCACACCCGAGGCGCCGGCGCTGTACCTGCAGAACACCCTGTACGCGAAGGTCGTGCTGGCGTTGCTGTCCGGCCGGCCGGCCGGCGACGTGCTGGACGCGCAGCGGGCCGCGCACCTGGCCGAGATGCGGGCGCTGACCGCCCGCAAGCGCGACGGCGACCTGACCGACCAGCTGATCTGCGACCACGCGCTGTTCCACCTGGAGGCGGACCTGCGCTGGCTGGAGCTGACCGCGGCCCGGATCGACGAGCTGGCCGCGACCGTGGCGGCGGGCGCACCGGCGGCGAAGCCGTGACCGCGGCGGCAGCGGCCGGGGAGCAGGTGCCGGTGCTGGTCGGCACCGGGCTGCGGAAGGCGTTCGGGGTGAACCCGGCCCTGAACGGCGCCGACCTGAGCCTGTGCGGCCGGGAGATCGTCGCGGTGATGGGCCCGTCCGGGTCGGGGAAATCGACGCTGCTGCACTGCCTGGCCGGCATCCTGCGGCCGGACGCCGGCCGGGTGACCTACCGCGGCCAGGAGCTGACCGAACTGTCCGACCGGGACCGCAGCGCGCTGCGCCGGCAGGCGTTCGGGTTCGTCTTCCAGTTCGCCCAGCTGGTGCCGGAGCTCAGCTGCCTGCAGAACGTGGCGCTGCCGCTGCGGCTGGGCCGGATCGGCCGGCACCAGGCCGAGGCGCGGGCCCGCGGCTGGCTGGAGCGGCTGGAGGTGGCCGACGTCGCGGCCAAGCGGCCCGGCGAGACGTCCGGCGGGCAGGCGCAGCGGGTCGCGGTGGCCCGGGCCCTGGTCACCGGGCCGGCCGTGGTGTTCGCGGACGAGCCGACCGGCGCGCTCGACTCGCTCAACGGCGAGCGGGTGATGCGGTTGCTGGTCGACGCCTGCCGGCAGGCCGGCGCCTCGGTGCTGGTGGTCACGCACGAGCCGCGGGTGGCCGCGTACGCCGATCGCGAGGTGATCGTCCGGGACGGCCGGTCCCGCAGCCTGGAACCGGCCCGATGACCGGCTCGACGACCGAGGCGTTGCCCGGGGCGGCGGCCGACGACGTGCCGCTCGGGCCGACGGTGGCCGACCCGCGTCGGCCGGTGGCCGACCTGCTGCTCGGCGCCCGGCTGGCGCTGTCCGCCGGACGGCCCGGCTGGGCCCGCCTGCTGCTCTCGGTCACCGGTATCGCCGCCGGAGTGCTGGTGCTGCTGCTCGCGGCGTCGATACCGAACGCGTACCGGGCCGGGCAGGCCCGCTCCCAGCAGGTGCTCACCTGGTCGACCGGGACCGGTGCCGGCACGGTGTACGTCTGGAGCGGCACCGATCAGTTCCGGGATCATGTGATCAGCGTTGTCCACCTCTCCGGCACCGGCCCGACGGCGCCGGTGCCGCCCGGGCTGACCCGGATCCCGCTGCCCGGCGAGGCGGTCGTCTCGCCCGCGCTGGCCAGGCTGATGGCTGAACCGGGCAGCCAGTTGCTGCGCGAGCGGTACCCGCAGCTGCGGATCGGCAAGGTCGGCAAGACCGGCCTGGCCGGTCCGTCCGAGCTGCGGATCTACCTCGGCGACCCGACCGTGGCCGGTGACCCGGTGACCCGTTGGGGTGGTGACTCGCCGGACCGCGAGCCGCTGCCGCCGCTGCTCTGGGCGCTGCTGGTGGTCGGCGTCGTCGTGCTGCTGTTCCCGGTGTTCGTGCTGGTCGTGGCCAGTACCCGGCTGGCCGACGCGGAGCGGGACCGCCGGCTGGGCACGCTGCGGCTGATCGGGGCGAGCTCGGCGCAGGTCCGCCGGGTGGCGGCCGGTGAGTCGCTGCTCGCGGCGGTGTTCGGGCTGGTCGCCGGCGGTGCGCTGTTCCTGCTGGCCCGGCCGCTGCTGGACGGGCAGTCGTTGTACGACGTGGCGGTGTTCGGCAGCGACCTGGTGCCGGCCCGGCCACTGGTCGCGCTGATCGTGGTGGCGGTGCCGGTGCTGGCGACCGGGTCGGCGTTGTTCGCGCTGCGCCGGACGGTGGTCGAGCCGCTCGGCGTGGTCCGGCAGGCCAGCCCACCCGGCCGCCGGCTGTGGTGGCGGCTGCTGCCGGCCCTCGGCGGCGCCGCGCTGCTGCTGTACCTGATCTACCAGACCCGCTCCGGGCAGTCCACCGGCCGGCCGGTCAGCCTCCTGGTCACCGGCGTGGTGCTGCTGCTGCTAGGCGTCCCGACCGTGCTGCCGTGGCTGCTGCAGCGCGCGCTGCGCCGGCCGCGGGACGAGACGATCGCGCTGCAGCTGGCCACCCGCCGGCTGCAGCAGGACAGCGGCACACCGGCCCGGGTAGTCGGCGGCATCGGCGTGGTGCTGGCCGGCGCGATCGGCCTGTCCACCCTGCTCGCGGCCGCCGGGGCACGGTACAGCGCCGGCATCTCGATGCCGCCGGACCAGGTGCTGGTGGGCGTCGACTCGGGGCCGGCCGGCCCGATCGAACGGCTCGGCTTGGCCCTGCGGCAGGCCCAGGGGGTCAGCGCGGTGCAGCAGTGGCGGTCTCTCTACCTCGACGGCGGCGGCGGGCTGCGCACCGGCGACTGTGCGGCGCTGCGCACGCTGGCCACGCTGCCGTCCTGTGTGGACGGTCAGGTGTTCGTATCGGAGGGATCGGTGCTGGCCGGCCGGCCGGTGCGGATCGTGACGGACTCCGTCGCCGAGTCGCCCGGAGTGCGCTGGACGGTGCCGGCCGGCGCGCCGGCGGTGTCGGTCAGCACCGTGACCTACCAGTCAGGTCTCGAGCCAGGTCTCGTGCTGGCCACCCCGGCCGCGCTGCCGGCCGCGGTCGCCCGCCTCGGCACCGTCTGGATCGACGTCCGTTTCGACCCGGCCGACCCGGACACGATCGAGCGGATCCGGAATGTCGCCGTGCCGTTCGGCCAGCGGCTGCACCTGACCAGTCCCACCCGCGCCGCGGCCGGGGACGACGCGCACAGCTACCGGTCGATCCGGCGCGGGCTGTTCGCCGGCGCGCTGCTGACCCTGCTGCTGGCCGGCGCGACGCTGCTGGCGGCCGCGGTCGACCAGGTGCGGCAGCGGAAGTGGCCGCTGGCGGCGCTGGCGGCGACCGGGGTGCCGCGTTCGACGCTGGCCCGGTCGGTGCTCTGGCAGACCGCGATCCCGATGCTGTTCGCGGTGCTGGTGGCCGACCTGACCGGGCTGGTGCTCGGCCTGCTGTTGCCGCGGGTGGTGGCGAACACCCCGGTGCTGATCGACTGGGTCGGTGTGGCCAGCTACTCGGCCGCGGCGGTCGCGGTGGTCGGCGTGGTCACCGCGCTGACCCTGCCCGCGGTACGGCAGGCCACCCGGCCCACCTCGCTCCGCTCGGAATGACCGGCGCCGTCCACAGTGGACGCGGTTGGAACGTCCACTGTGGACGGCGTGCGGCTCAGCCGATCGGCACCGGCAGGCCGGCGGCGGGGAGCCGGCTGTCCAGGCAGTTGACCTTGGCGCGGACGGCGCCGGTCGGGGTGGCCTCGCCGCCGGTGTTCGGCGCGTTGTCCCGGCGGGAGCCGTCCGACTGGGTCACGCAGAGCGTCCGTCCGGTCAGGAACGGGCTGGTCGGGAACTCCATCGGGCCGGTGTTGCGCAGCCGGGTGGCCGGGTCGGCCGGGCTGCGGAACACCTCGACGACCCGCCGCTGCGGGGTCACCACGACGACCGCGTTGCGCTCGTTGGCGGCCGTCCAGATGTTGCCGGCCCGGTCCAGCGCGATGCCGTCGGCACCGTCCAGCAGCGGGTGCGCCACGAACACGTCGTCCAGGCAGAGCGTGTCCGGGCTGAACGTGGCGTCGCAGCCGGTCGGGCTGCGCAGGTTCCCCCGGCGGTCCAGGTTGACCTGCCAGATCGCGCCGCGGGCGGTGTCGGCGACGTAGAGCACGCTGCCGTCGGCGTTGAAGGCCAGCCCGTTCGCCACGATGTGCTGCGAGCCGGCGGTGTCCGCGGCGGTGCGGCCGTTCGGCGTGACGGTGACCTGGCCCGGCGGCAGCCCGCGCGGATCGCGGCCGACCCCGCCGACGCCGTTCACCAGGTTGACCTCGTTCAGCATCGGCTGGACCCGGAACACGATCTGCGGCTGGCCGTCCGGGCCGATCCGCCAGACCCGGCCCTGCCCGGTGCCGCCGTCGGAGACCCAGAGGTTGCCGCGCCGGTCGAAGGCGAGCCCGTTCGCGCCGGCCACCGCATCAGTGAACACGGTGGCGGTCGGCGGGTTGGCCGCGTCCGGGGTGAGCGTGACGACGCTGGCGCCGTTGCCGATGTAGAGCCGGCCGCGCGCGTCGAACGCCAGCCCGGCCGGGCCACACGGGGCGGCGATCGTGCCCACCACGACGGCCGGGCCGCCGGCCGCCGGCACCCGCCAGACCGGGCAGCCGGTGTCGCCGCCGCGCCCGGCGGTGTAGAGGTTGCCGTGACTGTCGCCGGTCAGCCCCTCGACGCCGACCGGGGCCGGGAACACCGTGCTGAACCGCGCCGCGGCGGCCAGCGGCCGGATCTCCGGCTGGCTGTCGGCGGCCCGGGCCGGGCCGGCGTCGTCTCCGGACGCGGCCCTGACCAGCACGGTGCCGATGCACGCGGCGGCGGCGACCAGGGCGAAAACCCGCAGTCCAAGCCGCCGAGCAGTGGTACGCACTGTCGTTCCTCCTTCGTCGCAGGAAGCCGGCCCACAACCGACCGAACCAGACAGTCCGTGCTGAAGCAAGGCAAGCCGCCCGCTGGCTGGGCGGCGTCAGCCGCGGGCGCGCAGCGCCGCCGCGGTGGCCGGGTCGGCCGGGTAGAACGACTCGATCGACAGTTCCGCGACGGTCACGTCCAGCGGGGTGCCGAAGGCGGCGATGGTGCTGAGGAACGCCAGTTCACCGCCGCCGGCGCGGAGCCGCAGCGGGATGACGATCTCGCCGGCCGCGGGCAGGGCCGGCAGTTCCGGGCCGCCGGGGTAGCCGCGCAGCTCGGCCAGCAGTGCCTCCAGGCCTGGGTCGGCGGTCAGGTCGACCTGCCGGCGCAGCCGGGCCAGCAGGTGCGCCCGCCACTCGGCCAGGTTCGCGATGTGCGGGGCGAGGCCGTCCGGGTGCAGGCTGGCCCGCAGCACGTTGGCCGGCGGGGCCAGCAGCCGCGGGTCGACCAGGTCGGTCAGCAGGGCCAGGCTGCGGTTGGCGTCGACCAGGTTCCAGCCGCGGTCCACCACCGCCGCCGGGTACGGCTCGTGCCCGGCGAGTACCTGCCCGACCGCCGCCCGGACCGCCGACATCCGCGGCGCGTCCAGCGGGGTCTCGCCGAACACCGGTGCGTAGCCGGCCGCCAGCAGCAGCCGGTTGCGCTCCCGCAGCGGGACGTCCAGGTGTTCGGCGAGCTGCAGCACCAGCTCCCGGCTGGGCGCCGACCGGCCGGTCTCGACAAAACTCAGGTGCCGGGTGGACACCGCGGCCGTCAGCGACAGCTCCAGCTGGGACAGCCGGCGCCGCTCCCGCCACTGCCGCAGCAGCTCACCGAACGGCCGGGCGGTGACGGTCATGGGCCTCAGCCTGCCCGGATTGGTGCGGGCTGTCGATTACCTGCGGGGTAATCGACAGGCGGCGGCCGGGCGGGCGAGTCTTCTCGGCGTCACCGATACGGATCCCACCGAGAGGACGCAGACATGACCGACTACGCCGGCATTGTCGACCGCTACCTGGCGACCTGGAACGAGCCCGACCCGGCCGCCCGCAGCGCGGCGATCGCCGCGCAGTGGACCCCGGACGGCACCTACACCGACCCGCTGGCCACCGTCTCCGGCCACGACGGCGTCGCCGCGGTGATCGCCGGCGCCCGGGAGATGTTCCCCGGCCACGAGTTCCGCGCGCTGCCCACTGTGGACGGACACCACGACGTCGTCCGGTTCGGCTGGGAACTGGTACCGACCGGCGCGAGCGAGGCCACCGTGGTCGGCTTCGACGTAGCCGTGGTCACCGCGGACGGCCGGCTGCGGCACGTCCTCGGCTTCCTCGACAAGGTCCCGGCGTCCTGACTGGACGGCGTGGCGCTCAGTCGAGGAACGTGTCCAGCAGTAGGTAGCCGTGGACGGCGGCGAGCAGGGCGATCAGGTCGGTGCTGAGGGCCAGCCCGTCCTGCGGGCGCTGGGGCGTCCAGGACACCCGCAGGCTGACGTCGGCGCCGGCCGGCAGCGCCCGCAGGGTGCCCTGGTGGGTGCGCAGGAAGTCGGCGGCGATGCCGAGCTGGTCGGCCAGCGGCACGTCGTTGGTGGCGAACTCGGTCACCCAGCCCAGGGCGCCCGGGCCGCCCCGGCCGGAGCCGGGGCGGCCGAGCTGGGCGGCCAGTTCGCCGGACGTCAGCTGCCCGGCCACGATCCGCAGCGAGCACTGCGCCCAGGGCGCGTCGTCGTCGTTCATCAGTCCGGAAGGTAGTCCCAGATGTTGCCGATCGAGTCGTCACTCGCGCTGCCGTCGGGCAGTTTGATGTAGATCTCGCCGGTGTCGAGGTCGACCGAGACGTCCGGGTTGCGGATGTTGCCGCTGCGCACGATCGGGTCGCGCTTGGCGGCGTGGATGGCGTCCCGGATCTGCCGGGTGGTGGCGTGGAACCGGTCGGCCATCTCCTGGTAGTTGTTGGACAGGTCCCGGTTGTCGGTGCAGTCGGCCTCGTCGTCACCGTTGCCGTCGTCCGAGCCGCTGCCGGTGGCGCCGTCGTTGACCACCGAGTAGACCGCGCCGGCGCCGGCACCCGCGGCGGCGCCCGCGCCCGCGGCGGTGACCACCCCACCGCTGACCGAGATCGACAGCCCGAGGCCGAGGCCGCCGCCGCCGGCCAGCGCCAGCCCGCCGCCGAGCTCGATCGCGCCGCACGGCTCGGCGATCGCGCAGGCGATGCTGCCGACCACCACCGCGCCGACGATCGCGCCCACGCCGACCTTGCACCAGAACCCGCACAGGCCGTTCGGGTCGGTGCGGTTGAGCGGGTTGCCGTCCACGTACCCGTACGGGCTGTGGGTCATCTCGACCAGCGGGTCGATGGTGAGGAACTGCGCGGTGGCCGGGTCGTAGTAGCGGGCCCGCAGGTAGACCAGGCCGCTCTCGGCGTCGGTGTACTGGCCGGTGAACTGCAGCGGGGTGGCCGTTCCGGTGTGGACGCTCACCGCGCCCCACGGCGTGTACGCGTAGCCGCCGGCGATCGCGCCGCTGGCGTCGACCAGCGCCCGGGTGGAGCCGAGCTGGTCGTGGTAGTACCACAGGCTCGCGGCCGCGCCGATCTGCTCCACCGGCGACCCGTCCGGCCCGTAGACGTAGGCCGTGCTGCCGTCGTAGAGCAGGTTCTGGGTGATGTCCCAGGTGTAGTGGGTGGTGCTGCCGCCGACGGTCTTGGCGGTGCGCAGCCCGGCGCCGTTGTAGCTGTAGCTGGCCGTGCTGCCGGCCTTGGTGTAGCTGGTCAGCCGGTTGCCCTGGTCGTAGCCGTAGCTGGTCACCGCGGTGCCGGCGGTGGCGGTCTTCCGGTCGCCGAGCGGGTCGAAGGTGTAGGTGGTGGCGCCGGTCGGCACGGTGCCGCAGGCCGGGCCGGCCGGCGGGGTCGCGGTGCTGCTCCAGCAGAGCTGGTCGGTGCTGTCGAAGGTCTGGGTGGCGGCGCCGACCGTGGTGGGGTTGTCCGCGGCGTCGTAGCCGTAGCTGGTCACGGTGCCGCCGGCGGTGCTGCTCTGCACCTGCTCCAGCGCGGTGTAGGCGTAGGTCTGCGCGCTGCCCGGCACGCCGGTGGGGGTCTCGCCGCTGATCTGGCCGGCGTTGTCGCGCGGGCTGGTGAGGCTGGCCAGCGTGGTGCTGCCGGCCGTGAGCGTGCTGCCGGTGAACTGGTCGGCGTTGTCCACTGTGGACGTCGCGACCGTGCCGTTGGGATAGCTGGTCGTGGTCTGGTTGCCGTCCGGGTCGTAGCCGAACGTGGTGGTCTTGTTGTTCCAGTCCTTGACCGAGGCGTACCGGTCGTCGTTGTCGTAGCTGCGGGTGACGGTGCGGCCGGTGCCGCCCGGGTAGCTGATCGTGAGCAGGTTGCCGTCGCCGTCATAGCTGTAGCCGACCGTGCCGCCGGCCCCGTCGGTGTGCGAGCTGACCTCGCCGAACGAGTCGTACGCCCAGGTGCTGGTGCCGGTGCCGTCGGTCATCGAGGTGCGCCGGCCGGCGCCGTCGTAGCTGCTGGCGGTGACGTTCGGGGTGGTGCCGTCGGAGTAGCTGATCGTGGTCTGCTCGCCGGCCACGTCGTACCCGTAGGTGGTGACCCGGTTGCTGTTGTCGGTGACCGTGCGGACCAGCCCGGCCGCGTCGTAGTGCCACCGGGTGACCCGGTTGCCGGGGTCGGTCCGGGTGATCCGGTGGCCCTGGTTGTCGTAGCCGAAGGTGGTCTTCCGGCCCGCGCCGTCCACTGTGTCCAGTGCGGTGTTGTCCGGGTTGTAGTCGGTCTTCACGGTGGTGTTGTCCGGCCGGGTGGTGACGGTCTGCCGGTCGGCGAGGTCGTAGCTGTAGCTGGTCGTGCGGTTGTTGCCGTCGGTGCCCGAGGTCTGGTTGCCGTCCGCGTTGTAGGTCGCCCGGGTGGTGTGGCCGAGCGGGTCGGTGCTGGTGGTGACGTGACCCCAGGCGTCGTAGGCGTACGTGCTGCAGCCCTTGGCCGGCGGGGTGCAGCCGGGGGCGACGCCGGCGGCCACCCCGGCCGGTGTCACCGCCGAGGTGCGCAGCCCGCGCGCGGTGTCGTAGCCGTACCTGGCCAGGTCGTTCGTGGCGTTCTTCAGCGAGGCCAGGTCACCGGCCGCGTCGTAGGTACTGGTGGTGGTGAAGCCGCGGTCGTTGACCACCCGGGTCCGGTCGGCCGGGTGCGCCGCGTCGTCGTAGAAGTAGCTGGTGGTGCGGACCGCGGCCGACGGCGGGTTGCCGTCCGGGATCTCCGCGCTCTGCCCGAGCTGCTGGCGGGTGATGCTGGTCGGCAGCCCGTAGCTGGTGCTGCCGTCGTTGCTGCCGGTCGCGGTCTTGATGTGGCCGGCCTCGTCGAAGCCGTACGAGGTCTGCAGGCCGGTCGGGTCGATGACGGTGATCAGGTTGTCCTGGTCGTCGTACTGCTTGGTGGTCGTGTAGCCGCGCGGGTCGCTGGACGAGGTCTGGTTGCCGTGGTCGTCGTAGGTGAAGGTCTGCAGGGCGCCGTTCGGGTCGGTGATGCTGGTGACACCGAGGCTCACCGGGTCGTAGGTGTACGTCCAGGTGCCCGCGTCGGCGGTGCCGTAGCCCTTGGTCTGCGAGGTGAGCAGCCCGTTGGCGTAGGTGTCGAGCGTCTTGTGGCCGGCCGGGTCGGTGACCAGGGTCTGCCCGGCCACCAGCCCGAGTGTCGCGTTCGGACCGTAGTCGAACGTGGTGGTGTGGCCGAGCTGGTCGGTCTGCGCGGTGACCCGCTCCGAGCTGTCGTGGACCATCGACACCACCGGTGTCGGTGTCGCGGTCGAGCCGAAGGCGCTCGGGTTGCGGACCGAGTTGAGCAGGTGCGTGGTGGTGTAGCCGAAGACGGTGTGGTCGTCGTTGAGCAGGCTCGGGCTGCGGGTGGTGCCGACGCCGAAGACGTCGGTGAGGTCACCGGCGGCGCTGTAGCCGTAGCTGACGGTGCGGCCGGCGGTGTCGGACAGCGCGGTGATGTGCGCGCCGGTCCAGGTCAGCGTGTACCGGCGGCTGGCCGGGTCGGTGATCGTCGACAGGTGGCCCGACGCGTCGTACGCCAGCGTGGTCGCGTACGGGGTGCTGGCCCGGGTGCCGGGCAGGTCGGTCTCGGCCAGCAGCCGCCCGGTGGCCACGTCGAACGTGTAGACCTGCTTGGACCGTCGCGTGTAGACGTAGGTCGTGCCGGACTTCACCAGCGTCGCGTTGTAGCGCGGCGCGGCCGGCGCGTACGTGCCGGCCGAGTTCACGAACGGCACCTGCGAGCCGTCCTCCTGCTTGATCACCACGTTGCCGGTGGTTCCGTCGGTGACCGTGGACAGGTTGTAGGAGAAGGTCCAGCCGAAACCGAACGGTCCGTTGAGGACGGACGCGGCGTTCGGGCCGGCCGGGTCGGCCAGCGCGGCCGCGTAGGTCCGGGTGAAGTTCAGCGGCAGGCCGCGGCCGGGCGTCGTCAGGTCGGTGAACGTCTCGCCGAAGTAGCCGGTGGAGGTGTCGACCGGGTCGCCGGCGGTGCGCCGGATGCAGCCGCACTGCACCCAGGCCGGGTTGCTGCCCTTGGGCGCGTCGATCACCTGCGGCGGGCCGCCGATCGGCTTGCCCGGCGTCCCGCCCATCTGGACGAACGCGATCGCGTCGTAGGCGACGTCGAAGTCGGCCAGGTTGCTGTCGCTCGCGGCGGTGTCGCCGGACGCGTTGGAGAGGGTGACCTTGGCGCCGTTCTCCATCGCGAACGTGCCGATGGTGACCCACTGCTCGGACTCCCAGTGCTGGTTCACCCGGATCTTCCACGGGCTGGCCCCACCACCGGGGAAGATGTTGTATACCACCGCGGTCGCCGACGCGCCGGTCGCCGGGATGTGCAGTTTCACCTTGTAGTACTGGAGTTTCGGCAGGTTCGGGGTCCAGGTGCCGGTGTTGACGACGTCCGGGTTGGCGCCGCTCTCGGTGTGCGTGAAGAGGATGTGCCCGCCGAAGCCGACGCCGGCCTGGTGGGTGTCGATGGCGCCGATCGGGTCACCGTTGCTGTTCGTCCCGTACGAGTAGGCGAAGCTGCCGCCCTGCGACCAGTTCGGGCTGCCGCAGCCGACCAGGTTCAGCGGTGGTTGGGACTGCGACTCGTCCACGATGATCGGCGGCCCGCTCGATGTGGTCGGCACTTTCGACCCGTCCAGCGAGCAGGTCGGCGGGTGCGGGTCGGCGCCGGGCGCCGGCTCGGACGACCCGGACCCCGCTGAATAGTCAGCCGTCGCGCAGCTGGTCGAGCAGTCGACCCAGGAGACCGGCTGGTGCCACCAGCACTCGAAGTCGCTCAGCGTGCAGTACGCGCCGGCCGGGTCGGTCGGGTTGCACCGGCTGTCCGCCGAGCAGAACAGCGCCTTGTCCGGAACCTGCAGCCACGACGCGTTGTGATACGTCGGCGTCGCGTACGCGTTGTGGTTCAGCCGGATGATCGACCGGCCCATCCACCCCATGATCCGTTCCTCGTACGACCACTGGGACGGGTGCGCCGCGTCCCCGTACGAGTCGCGCAGGAACGGCGGCCGGCCCGGCGGGTAGTCCGGGTTGATCGGGTTGTTCGACCAGCCCAGGCCCCAGGTGCCGTCCGGGCCGGTGCAGGTCGGGCTCGGCGTGCAGCCGGTGGTGTTGCCGAACTTCGCCGTCGGCTGGATGCCCGTGTTGTAGGCCCACGTCGCGAAGAACCAGTTCTCCAGGTAGCGCGGGTCACCGCCGTTCACGGTGATGCCGGAGTCGAAGAGCTGGTTCCAGATGTTCTCCAGGATCTGCAGGCCGGCGGAGATGTTCTCCTCGTAGTCGACCGCGATCTTCGTCTTGCCGTTCGCCGAGTAGATCGTCTCGGCGGTGGACATGCCGGTGGTGACCTGGCCGACGCCGTAGCCGCAGTCGGCGTTGGCGTAGTCGATCGAGGTGATGCCGCCGCCCGCGCCGTAGTAGCTGGACACCAGCGGCCCGCCGGCGATACCGGGCAGCGCGTGCCAGGACGCCTGCGACCAGTTCGACTCCTGCGCCATGATCGCCTCGTACACCGAGCGCGGCACCGAGTTCCACGTGTCGCTGGCCGGGTGGTGCAGCGAGATCTTCCCGAAGTCGCTGTTCGCCGCGTACGCGGCCAGCCCCATGTTGGCGTAGTTCGCCGGCCGGCCCAGCGAGCCGGTCAGCAGGCCCTGCTCGGACATCTGCGCCGCCCAGTCGATCTGGTTCGGGAACGGCTGCATGACCTGCCGGTTCTCGGCCAGCCGGGGCACCGCGCACTTCGGCGTCTGCGCCACCGACGGCGCGACCCCGGCCGCCACCAGCTTCGCCGGCACCGCACCGTCGGCCGCCGGCACCGCCGGTGGGGCCACAGTGGACAGTCGACCGCCCCCGGTCGGCGCCGGCCGCTGCACCGCCCGGCCGGCCGCCGTGTCCAGCAGCACCGGCGCGGCCGGCGCGGTCGTCCCGCCGGTGGTCAGCGCGATCGTGCCGTCCAGCGACACGGCCTCGGCGCCGTCCGGCAGGCCACCCGCGTTCACCTGCACCAGGCCGGAGCCGGCGGGCAGGCCACCCAGGCCGACCGCGACCGGACGCCCGGCCCGGCCCTGGAACAGCCCGGCGGTCGCCACCGGGCCGGTCGCCAGCGCGGTCAGCCCGCTGCCGGACTGCTGCCAGAGCGTGGCGCTCTTACCGCCGAACTTCGTGCTGAGGAACGCGACGCCGCCGTCCGCGGTCGGCCGCAGGTCGTACGCCGGACCGTCCACAGTGGCCAGCCGGATCGGCTTGCCGGCGCCGGTCTCAGCGATGCGTACCAGCGTCACGCCGAGCACACCGACCGGGCCGGCGGCGGTGGGCACCACCGAGGTCACCTGGCCGGCCACGGTGGTCGCCCGGGTGACCCGACCGGCGGCCAGATCCACGGTCAGTACCCGGGTGGTCGCCTCGTCGGTGCCCGGGTTCAGGGTGAACTCGGCGGCCGTGCCGGTGCCGCAGCCGGGGGAGTGGTACTTCAGCCCGACGCCGGTGGCCAGCGCCCGCGCCGCCCCGGTGCGCAGATCGACCGAGTACGCGAACGCGCCGTGGTCGCGGGCGGCGGCCAGGTTCACCGCGCCCATCGGCAGCACCGCCACCGCGGCATACCGGCCGTCGCCGGAGACGCACTGGTAGCCGGTCCAGGAGGCGGCGTCGATGGCGCCGGGCCGCAGCACGGCCAACTCCCGCCAGGCGTACCCGCTGCTCGCCGTGCCGACCGCGACGTGGTAGCCGGCGCCGTCGCCCCAGCCGTTGACCACCACGTCCGCCGGATGCGGATCGGCGGCCGGCACCGCGGCCGGCGCGGCCGGCACGGCGGCGCGGGCCGGCGCGGCCAGCGCCTGCGCCGGCAGCAGCCCGATCGTCACCGCGACGGCCAGCAGCAGCACGCCGAGGTTGCCGGCGGACCAGCCGGGCCGCCGGCCCCGGCGGCCGGGCCAGCCCTGGCCGCCGGGCCAGCGCGTGGTGCGGCCACGCGAGGTCGTCGGGGACATCGTTGAACGCGGCATCGCGACACCAGCCTCCCCACGGCCGCCCCGCGCGGGTGCGGCCGCACAGCGTCAATATCGAGGCTCCCGGTCGTCCCTAAGGTCGGTCAAAACCTCTTTAACTGGGAGTTAAGGAGCCAATCGATGCTAGGTCGGTAGCGGTCCGGCGCCAGGCCGCCCGTCATACCGATATCCGCCAACACGCGCGCATAGCTGGCACCGCGGCGGCTACCGGCTACGTGAGGGCCCGATCGGGCAACCCCATAGATACGTCACTTCACTGATGTGCCGGTGGTCCGGCCGGACGACGCTGTCAGCCATGGGCACCGCGCAGCCTTCCCGCACCGACCCCGCCGCTGGCATCGGGACCAGCGCAGCCACCGGCATCGGGACTGGGACCGGCTCAGGCTCCGACGGCGGGCCGGCTGAGGCGGTCATCCGGTCGCTGTACGCCGAGCACCGGCTGCCGCTGCTGGGCTACCTGCGCCGCTACGTGCCGGACCAGCAGCAGGCCGAGGACGTGGTGCAGGAGACCATGCTGCGGGCCTGGCACAACGCGGACGCGCTCGGCACCGGCGGGTCGGTCTGGGGCTGGCTGAGCACGGTCGCCCGCAACATCGCGATCGACCGGAACCGGGCCCGGCAGTCCCGCCCGACCGAGGTGTGCGCCTCGGCGGCGGCCTCCCGGCAGGTGCCGGACCACGCCGACGAGGTGGTCACGTCGGTGCTGGTGTCCGACGCGCTGAACCGGCTCAACCCGGCGCACCGGGCGGTGCTGCGCCAGGTGTACTTCGCCAACCGCACCTGCGCCGAAGCGGCGGCGGCGCTCGGCGTTCCGGTCGGCACGGTCAAGTCCAGGCTGTACTGGGCGCTGCGGCGGCTGGCCGTCGAGCTGAACCAGCGGGCCGCCGGCGGGGCGACGGCCTGGCGTCCGGGAGCGGCTGGTCAACCGCTCCCGGACGCCTGCTGAGCCAGCGCCCCGGGCACCCCCAGCTACGGCTGCTGGGCGGCGGCTCGGGCGATCTCCAGGCGGGAGCGGACGCCGAGCTTGGTCAGGATGTGCGAGACGTGCACCTCGACGGTGCGCCGGGACAGGAACATCCGGGCGGCGATGTCCGGGTTCGGCAGGCCGTCCGCGACCAGCTGGGCGATGTCCAGTTCCTTCGGGGTGAGCGCGGCCCAGCCGGTGGTCGGCCGGCGCTGCCGCGGCCGGGCCCGGCGCAGCCCGTACGGGCGCAGCCGGCCCTCCATCCGCAGGATGTTCCACTCGGCGCCGAGCGAGCCGTACACCTCGACCGCGTCGGCGTACGGCGCGCGGGCCGCGGCCACGTCCCCGGCGGCGGCCAGCAGCGCCGCCGCGTCCTCCAGCACCTGCGCCCGCTCGGCCACCCGGCCCAGGCCCTGGTAGGCGCCGGCGGTGGCGAGCAGCGCGGCGGGATCGGCGGCCAGCAGCGCCCGGCAGTGTTCCGCGGCGGCGCCCCGGCTCGGCGCCGCGGGCACCGCTGCCGCGTCGCTGCCGGCCGCCGCGGCGGCGACCCGGGCGATCTCGACCTGGCCGGTCGCGAGCGCCAGCCGCACCACGTCCGGCAGCCAGAGCCGGCGGTCGGCCAGCTCCGCGTAGATGCCCGGGTCCAGCAGCGGGGCGAGCACGGCCAGCGCCCGCTCCGGCCGGCCGGTGCGCTCGGCCTGGAACGCCCGCGCCAGCAGCAGGTACTGCGCGTGGCTGGTGGCGCTGCTGCCCGGTGACAGCGGCAGGTCGGCCGCCGCCGCGAGCCGGGCCTCGGCGGTGGGCCAGTCGTCCCGGCGGGCCGCGATCAGCGCCTGCAACCCGTCCCGCATCAGCAGGTAGAGGCCGGCCGCCGGGACGTCGCCGTCGACCGTGCTGTCCAGCACGGTGAGCGCGTCGTCCCAGCGGCCGGCCTGGTAGTAGTGCTCGGCCACGCCGCCGCGGCTGCCGGCCAGCCGGTGCTGGCCGCCGGTCCGCTCGGCCATGGTCAGCAGCTCGCGGGCGGCGGCGTCGGCCTCGGCCACCCGGTCCAGCGAGCCGAGCAGGGCCATCCGGTTGTGCAGCATGAGCAGCCGCAGGTCGGCGGCCTCCGGCCCGTCGCCGAACCGGGCCAGCCCGCGCTCGATCACCGCCAGCGCTTCGATCGGCAGCTCCGCGTACGCCAGCATCGCGCACAGCGCGTTGCTGGCCAGCGCCACCGCCATCAGGTCGCCGGCCGCCTCGGCCGCGGCCAGGGTGGCCCGCGCGGCCGGCTTGTCGTACACGGACCGGGTGACGTCGACGGTGCGGCGCAGCGCGTCGAGCCGGGCGGTCCAGATCGGGCCGGCGCCCGGCTCGCGCAGCGCGGCGGCGACCGCGACGCCGGCCTCGTCGTACCGCTGCAGGTTGATCAGGCCCCAGGCCAGCGTCCAGGTCAGCTCGGCCGACCGGGCCGGGTCGCGGGTGCTGGCCCGGACCCGCTCGGCCAGCCGGATCGCCTCCTCCCGGCTGCCGGTCAGCACCAGCAGGCCGGCGAGCGTGGCCTGCAGCTCCTCCCGCCGCGGTTCCTCCGGCGCGGCCTGCGCCAGCGTCCGGCTGATCAGCTCGGCGGCCACCTGCGGGCTGCGGCTGCCGAGCACCTGGCCCGGGCCGGACAGCCAGTCCAGCACCCAGCCGTCCACCCCGCCCGCGTCGGCGTCCGCGGTCGCCGGCAGCGCGGCCAGCAGGTGCTGCGCGACCCGCTCGGCGGTGGCGCCGGCGGTGGCCAGCGTCCGGGCCGCCTGCCAGTGCAGCGCCAGCCGCAGCGCGGCCGGCGTCCGGTCCGACAGCACCTCGCGGATCAGCGCGTGCCGGAACGCCAGCCGGACCCCGGACTCGACCAGCACCCCGGCCGCGGCGGCCTCCTCGATCACCGGCGCCAGCTCGGCCACCCGCCGGTCCAGCAGCACGGCCAGGTCGGTGACCGAGAACTCGGTGCCGAGCAGGGCCGCCGCGCGCAGCACGCTGAGCGCCTGGTCGGACAGGAAGCCGAGCCGGTCGGAGATCGCGTCCGACAGCGAGATCGGCACGCCGACCGGCTCGACCCGCTGCGTCGCCGGGTTGGCCGCCAGGTCGGCGCTGCCGCCGCCGGCAACGACCCGGCCCTCCCGGGTCAGCGCGTCCACCATCTCGCGGACGTAGAGCGGGTTGCCGGCGGCGCGCTGCACGGCCTGCCGCAGCCGCGGCCCGATCGCGCCGGCGCCGAGCAGGTCGCCGACCATGGCCGCGACCGAGTCCGGCGGCAGCGGGGCCAGCTCGAGCACCACCGCGTCCGCCGCGGCGGCCTGCCGGCGCAGCTGGATCAGCTCCGGCCGCCGCGGCACCGGCCGGTACGCGGCGGCCAGCAGCAGCGGCAGCTGCTTGAGCAGCCGGCCGAGCCGGCCCCAGACCAGCAGGCTGTCCGGGTCGGCCCACTGCAGGTCGTCCAGGACGAGGACGACCGGAGCCTCGGCGCAGAGCCGGTCGACCAGCTCCAGCAGCCGGTCCACGATGGCCGGCACCGGGTCGGCAGTGGTGGCCGCGCCGGCCGGGCCGCCGGCCCGCTGCAGCGCGAGGATCTCCTGCCGGGGCTGGTCGGCGGCGCCCGGCAGCACCTGCAGGCAGTCCAGCAGCAGCCGCAGCGGGAAACGCTGGCCCAGCTCGTCCGCCGCGGCCCGGAAGACCCGGCAGCCGAGCCCTTCGGCGGCGTCGAGGCCGGCGGCCAGCAGCGCGGACTTGCCGATACCCGGCTCGCCGACCACCCAGGCGGCACCGCCGCGGCCGCGGGCCACCGCCCGCACCAGCGCGGCCAGCGCGGCCACCGAATCGTCCCGGCCGACCAGCTCGCCCGGCCCGGGCGCGGGCGGACGGGGACCGGGCCGGGTCACCCGGCCACCCCGGCGGCCGGCCCGGGCCGGCCGGGTCGTCGCCGCACCGCGCCGTCCACCCGGCGAGCCTACGGCGGGAACGGGTGTTCGGTGTTCATGGCCAGGTCACCGGCCAGTGGCCGGGCGATTGCCGACCGGCTTCAGCGTCCCGCCCGTTCGAGCTGGCGGTGCCGCGGCAGTGCTGCGAGACGCCGGACCAGTACGCCGCCCGGCAGCTGGTGTACGCGCACGTACAGGCCCAGCTGAGCCCCGTGGCGGCACCGGCCGCGGCCGGCCGACTCAGTCAGGCCGGCTGAGCCCGCCCGGGCTGGCCATCCGGCCAGCCCGGGCGGGATGGCCTACAGCAACTGCTTCTTCAGCCAGGCCAGGCAGCCGTCGGCGACGCCGCGCCAGCCGCTGTCGATGGTGAGCGAGTGGCCGCGGTCGGCGAACTCGAGCAGCTCGGTCACCGCGTCGGAGTGCCGGTACTGCTTGAGGGTGGACTTGGTGATCGCCTCCGGAACGGTGTGGTCCTGGCCGCCCATGATCAGCAGCAGCGGGCCGCGGTCGGCGTTGTCGGTGTTGACCTTGGCCGGCGAGTGCGGCGAGAAGTTCGCCGCGGCGGCCTCGAACAGCGGCTTGCCGGGCGCCGGGATCGTCCACCGGTCGAACAGCTCGTCGGACTCCTCCGGGCTGACCGCGTTGCCGAAGCTGTACCGGAACTGCTCGGCGGTCAGCGAGACGGCGTGGTGCTTGTTCGCCGGGTTCTTGAACACCGGCAGGGTGGCCCGCAGCGAGGACAGCGGCAGCGGCAGCACGCCCTTGATCTGCGCGGCGTCGATGGCGATCGCGGCCGCGCCGCGGTTCTCGCCGAGCAGCTTCTCCGCGATCATGCCGCCGAACGAGTGCCCGATCAGGATCGGTGGCTGCGGCAGCCCCTCGATGATCGCCGCGTAGTGCTTGGTCACATCGTCGATGCCATGGTCGGCGATCGAGTCGGGGTTGGCCCGGGCGGTGTCCACCGTGTCCGGGATGCCCGGCCAGCCCGGCGCGATCGGGGCGTAGCCGGCGCTGGCGAACAGGTCGACCCAGGGTGCCCAGGAGCTGGCGTGCAGCCAGAGGCCGTGGATGAAGACGACGGGGGTTGCGGGGGTGGTCATGAGGCTGGCCGTTTCAGGAGAGATGGATTGTGCCCGGGCGGTTACCAGGTCGGGATCAGGCCGCCGTCGACGGTGATGTCGGCGCCGGTGACGTTGGCGGAGCGGTCGCTGGCCAGCAGCAGCACCAGGTCGGCGACCTCCTCCGGCCGGGTGAACCGGCCGGTGACGGACTCGTGCGCGGCCTGGTTCACGATCTCCTCCGGCGTGCGGCCGGTGGCGTGCGCGACGGTGTCGGCGACCCCGCCGGCGCCCAGCCAGAGCGCGGTCGAGACCGGGCCGGGGCTGACCGTGTTGACCCGGACGCCCTTCGCGCCGACCTCTTTGGACAGTGCCTTGGAGAAGTTGGCCAGCGCGGCCTTGGCGGCGGAGTAGTCGATCACCGCCGGGTCCGGCAGCACGGCGTTGACCGAGCTGATGTTCACGATCGCGCCGCGGCCGGCGGCCAGCATCAGCGGCAGCACGCTGCGGGTCGCCCGCACCGCCGGCAGCAGGTTCAGGTTCAGCGTCGCCACCCACTGCTCGTCGGTGACCGCGAGGAAGCCCCCGGTCCGGGCCGGCGCGGAGCCGACGTTGTTGACCAGGATGTCGACCCGCTCGCCGGCGCTGCCGACCAGCCGGCCCGGCCCGGCCGGCTCGGCCAGGTCGACCTCGACCACCCGCAGCTGCCCGGTCTCGGTGAGCTCGGCCAGCTCCGCCGAGGTCTTGCGGGCGCCGGCGACGACCTGCGCACCCTCGGCCAGCAGACCGCGGACGACCGCGAGCCCGATGCCCCGGCTGGCCCCGGTGACCACGGCCACCCGCCCCTGCAGGCCCAGCTCCATTCCGCCCCCATCCGCTCGACGATCTCCGCCACTGAACCTAGCCGTCCGGGGCCCGGACCGCGTGGGTCAACCGATTGACGCCGGTGCGGCCATCAGCTGCCGCCGGGCGGTCAACTCTCCGCGGTCGGGCCGGGGACGGCGGGCCGGTTCTCCAGCAGGGTGGCCGGGATGGTCTTCCAGGTGCCGCCGGCGCGGCGGTAGGCGAGGCCGGACAGCATCTCCAGCACGACCCGGTTGGCGAGCATGGCGGTCACGTCGGCGCTGTCGTAGGGCGGCGAGACCTCGACGATGTCCATGCCGACGATCGGCAGTTCGATCGCGATCCGGCGGATCGTGTCGAGCAGTTCGCGCGGCGAGAAGCCGCCCGGCTCGGGGGTGCCGGTGCCCGGCGCCGAACCGGGGTCGGTGACGTCGATGTCGACCGACAGGAACACGCCGTCGCAGCCGTCGGTGGCGATCTCGAACGCCTCGGCCAGGCACTCGGTCAGGCCGCGGGTGACGATCTCGTGCATCTCGTACGAGCGCATCCGCTGCTCGGCCATCCAGCCCAGGGTGGCCGGCCCCGGCCAGTAGCCGCGCAGGCCGAGCTGGAGGAACCGGTCGCCCCGGCAGGCGCCGGACTCGATCAGCCGGCGCATCGGCAGCCCGTGCCCGATCAGCGAGCCGAACTGGAACTCGCCGGTGTCGGCGTGCGCGTCGAAGTGCAGCACCGACACCCGGCCCCAGCCGACCGCGCGGGCCACGCCGGTCACGTCCGGCCAGGTGATCGTGTGGTCGCCGCCGAGGATCACCGGGACCGCGCCGGCCTCGGCCACCGCCTGCACCGCGGCCTCCAACCGGTCCAGCGGCAGCCGGCCCTCGACCGCCGGCATCAGCACGTCGCCGGCGTCCAGCACGGTCAGGTCGGCGAGCGGGTCGACCCGCAGCGCCAGGTGCGGCCGGGACGCGTTGTGGGACAGGTAGTCGGTCATCCGGATCGCCTGCGGCCCGAACCGGGCCCCGCCCCGGTACGAGGCACCGGCGTCGTACGGCGCACCGAGCACCACTGCGTCCGCGGCATCCAGCGCGGCCCGGTCGTCCAGGTCGCAGCGCGGCACGCCGAGGAAGGTGACATCCGGCCCGAACATCGGCCCCAGGTACGCCATGCGGCCACCTTCCCACAGCCGCCGCGACCGGCACCCCCCGCCAGCCGTCCGCGCTGGCCGGCGGCTGCCCAGGCTGGCCGGCGGCTGCCCAGGCTGGCCGGCGGCTGTCCGGGGTGGCCGGCGGCTGTCCGGCCTGGCCGGCGGGTGTCCGCGCTGACCAGCGGTCGTCCGGGCTGGCCGGCGGCTGGCCGGGCTGGCCGGCGGCTGGCCGGGCTGGCCGGCGGCCCCCGCGGGGCGAGCGCCGGTGGGTCAGGCGACCGGGCGGCGGGGCGTCGCGGGCAGCCGCATGGACTCGCGGGCGACCTGCAGCCAGCGCGCCGCCCACAGCGTCTCGTCCCCGCCGCAGGCGCGGACGAACGCGAGGGTGACCGCCAGGCTCGGCAGCCGGGCGCCGGACGCGGCCTGCGACAACGTGGTCGCCGAGTAGTCCGCCCGCCGGGAGAGCTCCCGGTACCCGGGGTTGCCGGCCGTCGCGCGCAGCCGGCGGAGCCCGGCGGCGAACCGGTTCAGCGGGGCATGCCGCGAACCAAGGACGTTCTCCGGCCGCCCGACCCGGCGGGCCAGTTCCCGGCCGGCCCAGTCGGGCCCGGGTTCGATCGGCGCGACGCTGGTCACAATCCCTCCTATCCGTGCAGGTCCGAAGTGGATAGACACAGTGGACTCACTGCGGCTGTCCTGGTGCCGGTGTCAAGTCACCGTATCGATATCGGGGCTCGATAACCTCGATGACCCGCCCGAGCTCGATCCGATCGGCTCGATCCCGGCTGGGCGGCCGGCGCCGAAACGGGCGGTCGACGGCAGCCCCCGGGGCGGACGCGACAAGTCGTGGTTCGCGCGGTCACCCGCTGTTCGCCGTACGGTGGGCGGGTATCCGCAGGCGAGTGACCGGAGGTCCACATGCCGCTGGTGGAGATCAACCTCATCGCCGGCCGCCCGCCGGAGACGATCCGCGAGCTGATCCACCAGGTGCACGCCGCCGTCCAGGCCGTGCTGGACCCGCCCGCCGAGAACATCCGGGTGATCGTCCGCGAAGTGCCGCCCGAGCACTGGGCGGTCGGCGACGTCACCAAGGCCGAACAACGCTGACTGCCCGCGCTGGCGCTGTCGCTGGCCGGGTCCGCTGGTCCACCAGGTGCGCGCCGCCGTCCAGGCGGTGCTGGACGCGTCGCCGCGAAGCTGGTCTGCCGGCGACGTCACCAAGGCCGAACAACGCTGACTGCCTGAGCTACCGCCGCCGCGGCCGCGGTCTACCGGCTCCGGTACCGGTAGTGCGCCGGCGGCCGACTGGGGCGCCGGTGCCGGGTGGCTCGATCCAGTGCGCGGGGCGGTCCAGGGTGGCCGGGATCCTCGTGCCGGCGTCGCCGGCGGCGGCGGTCAGCTGCGGCTGGGTGAGGAACAGGCTGCCGGTGAGGTCGGCCCCGGCCAGGTTCGCGGCGCGCAGGTCGGTACCCAGCAGGTCGGCCACCCGGAGGTCGGCGCCGGTCAGGTCGGCCCCGATCAGCAGCGCGCCGCGCAGGTTCGCGCCATACAGGTCCGCGTTGCGCAACCGGGCGCCGATCAGGTCCGCACCGGGCCGCTCCAGCATCGCGGCCCGGCCGCCGGTCCCGGCCGGCCCGCTGGAGACCCGGCCCGCGGCCCGCCGGCCGGCAGCTCGGCTCGTCCCCGGCTCGGGTTCCGCCGCGGCCCGGCGTTCGGTCGGGTCCGGGCCGGGCCGGGGCGCCGCCCGGGCCGCGGCCCGGGTCAGCTCGCTGGCCCGGGTGAGCAGGCCGGCCGCGGCGCGCCAGTGCGCGGCGAGGTCCAGCGCGAGCAGTTCGTCCGGACCGGCCGCGGTGAGCGCGGTGGTCTCGGCCAGCGCGGCCCGCAGGTCGTCGTGCCCGGGACCGGCGGCCGGCAGGGTCAGCGCCTCGGTCAGGTGCCGGAGCAGTTCGTGCAGTTGGCGCATGACCGGGAAGACCGCGAACATCCGCTCGGCCGCCGGGCCCCCGCCGCACCAGTCCCGGCCGCCGAAGGTGACCTGGGAGACCTGCTGGCCGGCGCCGAAGCAGTCGTAGACCGTGCAGCCGGGGAAGCCGCTGGCGCGCAGCCGGTCGTGGATGCCGCAGCGGAAGTCGTCGGCCAGGTTGGGGCAGGGTCGGCCGGCCGGCTTGGTGATCGCGAAGTCGGCCGAGGCGGCGAACGCCGGCACCACACAGCACAACCCGAAACAGCTGGCGCAGTCGGCCCGCAGCTCCGGCACCCTACCCCTCCCGCTGGGCCCCGCCCGGCGCTGGGCCGCCCCGGCGCTGGCCGGTCAGCCAGGCCCGCGCCAGCCTACCGCCGGCTCAGCCCAGACCCGACTCGGCGTGCTGCTCCAGCATCGCCTGCATCCGGTCGACGACGCTGGTCAGCGCGCGCTCCAGCACGTCGTGTTCGGCGGCGGTGAGGCCGGCCACGGCCTGCTCGGCGAGCACGGCGAGATCGGCCTTGAGCGGCTGCTCCAGCCGTTTCGCCCGCGGGGTGAGGTAGAGCCGGACGACCCGGCCGTCCCGGCGGCGGACCAGCAGACCGCCGGCCTCCATCTGCTTGGCCATCCGGACCACGGTCGGCACGCTGACTTCCAGCCGCGCGGCCAACTCGCCCGGGGTCTGCCCGTCGCTGGCCCACAGCACCGCGAGCAGGCCCTCCTGGCCCAGGTAGATCCCGTGCTGCTGGAGGATCACCGCCTGCACCGCACGCATTGTCATGCCGGCCTGGCTGAACAGCCGCAGGAGGCGCTCGTCACCCATGCCATCCTCCGCGCCTCGGTGAGCACGGCGAGTCTACGGGCCGGTCAGCCTATCCGCTGGTCGGACCAGGGGGTGTCCGGTGCTTCCTGGTGGGTGCACACGGCGGCCGGGTCCGCGTAGTTCGGGAGCGTCGATCCGGTACGTCGCCGGGTAGCTGCCGGCGCCGAAACGACGACACGGCCAGGTGGACGAAGCCGCGCCAGGGAGCGGTTCCGGGGACTTTCCGGATACCGGGGGGGGGTTGGCCGGCACGGACCACCGGTCGGGACGATCAAGCGGTCCCGAGCTGGCCTGGCGGGTAGATGCGTCATTCCTGTCGTAGACGTGACCAAGACGCGTACGTAGAGTAAATAGATCCCTACGGAAGGTCACCAAGGTCGCTTCAGGGTCGAGCGAGGGTCGCTCCCACGATGCCGGTGCCGGTCGAGCACCTGCTCTGGCGCCGCCGTAGCGGTCGTTGCGGGTGTGTGGCCGCGTCATTCGGACGGCGTCCTGCGCAGGGTCGTGAAGGGCAGACATGGTCAGGGACGGGGAGCCGGGCGCGGTCGTGGGCGGGCTGGAGCCGGACGTGGTGGCCGGGTCCGCTCCGGACGCGATCATCGGGATAACGCCGTTGGGAGAGATCACCAGTTGCGATCCGGCTGCGGCGCGGCTGTACGGCTACGTCGCCGAGGAGCTGATCGGGCAGGCCGCGGATGTTCTCGTGCCGCCGAAGCGGCGGGCGCTGGAGAGTGCGATCCTGCGGCGGGTGCTGGCCGGCGAGAAGGTGCCGCCGTTCCGCACCGAGCGAGTCCGTCGCGACAACACGATGATCACGGTGCCGGTAACCATCACGCCGATGGTCGACACGGCCGGCACGATCGTCGGTGCGATGATCGTCTCGCGGTTGGCCGGCGGCGCTGACCAGTTCGGGACCGCGGTGGATCAGCGCCAGATCGACAACCGGGAGGCGCAGGACCGGTTCCAGGTGGAGATGGACGTCGAACGGGCCAGGGAACGGGTTCAGGTCCAGGACGCCGAGGACCGGTTCCAGGTGGAGATGGACGTCGAACGGGCCAAGGAGCGGGTTCAGGTCCAGGACGCCGAGGACCGGTTCCAGACCCGGATGGACTCCGAACGCGCCGATGGGCTGGTGCGGATCAACGACGCCGGCGAACGGGCCCAGGTCCAACGGGAAGAGGATCGGTTCCAGGTCCGGATGGACGGGGAGCGGGCCAAGGAGCGGGTTGAGGTCCAGGACGCCGAGGATCGGTTCCAGCTGGGGATGGGCGCCGAACGGGCCAAGGAACGCCTGCAGGTCCAGGACGCCGAGGACCGGTTCAACGTCGGGATCGACGCCGAGCGGGCCAGGGTCCACGACGACCTGGAACAACTGCAGGGTCAACTGGAGCAGAGTCAGCGGCTGGAGGTCCTCGGCCAGCTCGCCGGCGGCGTCGCGCACGACTTCAACAACCTGCTCGCGGTGATCCTCAACTACGCCACGTTCGTCGTCGACGAACTGAGCTCCTGGCCCGGGAACCGCAAGGACGCGGTCATCGGCGACGTCGAACAGATCCGCCAGGCCGCCGAACGAGCCGCCGCGCTGACCCACCAACTGCTCGCCTTCGCCCGCCGCGAGGTCATCCAGCCGCGGGTGCTCGACCTCAACGGCATCGTCGCCGACGTGGAGCAACTGCTGCGCCGCACCCTCGGCGAAGAGATCATCCTGCACACCAAGCTCGCCGGGCGGCCCTGGCCGGTGCTGGTCGACGCCGGCCAGATGGAGCAGGTCCTGGTCAACCTCGCCGTCAACGCCCGCGACGCGATGACCGGCGGCGGGGTGCTGACCATCGACACCGCGAACATCGTCATCGAGGCCGACTTCCTGGCCGCCGACTCCGCGTTGCGGCCCGGCCGGCACGTCCGGCTCCGCGTCGGCGACACCGGCACCGGCATGCCCGCCGACGTCCGCGAACACGCCTTCGAGCCGTTCTACACCACCAAGGCCGACGGCAAGGGCACCGGCCTGGGCCTGGCCACCGTCTACGGCATCGTGACCCAGACCGCCGGCACCATCGACATCCACTCCCAGCCCGGGGTAGGAACCACCTTCACCATCATGATCCCGGTGACCGACGAACGTCCCGCACCGGTCCGGGAACCCGTCTCCCACGAACGCCGCCCCAAGGGCGAAACCGTCCTGATCGTCGAGGACGAGGAAGCTCTCCGCGACGTCACCAGGCGGATCTTCACCCAGAGCGGCTACCACGTGCTCACCGCCGCCGACGGCCGGGACGCGCTTGCTCTCGCCGCGCAGCACGACGGCGATATCCACCTGCTCGTCACCGACGTCGTCATGCCCAACATGCTCGGCCAGGAGGTCGCCGCGAGACTCCGCCAACTCAGACCCGGCCTCGCCGTTCTCTACATGTCCGGCTACGCGCAGCCGCGCGGGGCCACCCAAGGCAGACTCGGCCTCGACGCCACGCTGATCGACAAACCCTTCACCGCCACCGCCCTCATCGAACGTGCCGGCCAGGTCCTCAACGGCTACTTTCCGGGCTTCGACACCGTCGAGACCGGCCACCCCGCCGCAGCTGTCCACAACACCCCGTCCGACAGCATCGACTCGCCGCCGGCGACAACGACCTGACCCGACCCACCCACCGACAGCAGCGGCACCCCCGCCGCCGAGGATCCGTCCGACGCCCTCAGCGGACGGTGCGCAGCCAGCGGCGTTGCCAGGGGGTCTCGACGGCGCGGGCGTTGTAGTCGCGGCGGACCCAGGCCAGCGCGTCCGCAGGGGTGAGGCCGTCCAGGATGGCCAGCGCGGCGAGCGCGGTCCCGGTCCGGCCGACGCCGCCGTGGCAGGCCACCTCGACCCGCTCGCCGGCGTGCGCCCGGCGGTGCGCCTCGTGCAGCGCGGCCAGCGCGTCGGCGCGATCGGTCGGGATCCAGAAGTCCGGCCAGCGGACCCGCCGGTGTGGCCACGGCGGGATCGGCCCGGCCGCCAGGACCAGCGCGAAGTCGGCCGGGCTGGCCTCGGCCGACAACCGCCGGCCGCGCACCCGGACACCGCCGGGCAGGGTCACCACCCCGGTGTCGTCCAACCAGGTCATAGGGCCCGATTGTGGCAGCCGCGACAGACAGGCTGGGGAGGTACTGCCGGCCTGGGGTCTGGCTTGTGTGTTGCCGCGGCGATGCTCGTGCCGGCTGTGGCGGCGCTGCTGGTCCGGGTGTGGCTGGTGTGCTGCCGCGGCGGTGGCAGGCTGGGGTGGTGCTGCTCGTGCCGGCCGTGGTGGCCCTGCTGGCCTGGGTCTGGCTGGTGTGCTGCCGCGGCCTGTTCTGGCGGGCTGACCTGCGGCTGCCGCCCGGCGCGCCGCCGGCGGCCTGGCCGTCGGTGGCGATCGTGGTCCCGGCCCGGAACGAGGCGGACATGCTGCCGGCGAGCCTGCCCACCCTGCTCGGCCAGGACTACCCCGGCCCGGCCCGGCTGATCCTGGTGGACGACGACTCCACCGACGGCACCGGGGCGCTGGCGGTCGCGCTCGGCGCGGCGGGTGGACTGCCGCTGACCGTGCTGCACCCCGGCCCGCCACCGCCCGGCTGGACCGGCAAGCTCTGGGCGGTCCGGGCCGGCGTCGAGGCGGCCGGCGAGGTCGACCACCTGCTGCTCACCGACGCCGACATCGCGCACCCACCCGGCTCGCTGACCGCCCTGGTCACCGCCGCGGTCGCGAACCGGCTGGACCTGGTCTCGCAGCTGGCCCGGCTGCGGATCGCGACGAACTGGGAGCGGCTGCTGGTCCCCGCGTTCGGCTACTTCTTCGCGCTGCTGTACCCGTACCGGTGGAGCAACCGGCCGGGCGCCCGGACCGCGGCGGCGGCCGGCGGCTGCATGCTGGTCCGGCGGTCGGCCCTGCACCGGGCCGGCGGGATCGCGGCGATCCGCGGCGCGGTGATCGACGACGTGGCGCTGGCCCGGGCGTTGAAACGCTCCGGCGCGCGGACCTGGCTGGGGCTGGCCGACGAGGTGCGCAGCGTCCGGCCGTACCCCGACCTGGACGCGCTGTGGCAGATGGTCGCGCGCAGCGCCTACACGCAACTGCGCTACTCGCCGCTGCTGCTGGCCGGCACCGTGCTCGGGCTGGCGCTGATCTTCGGCCCGCCACTGGTCGCGGTGGTTGCCGGCGGGTGGAACGGCCCGCTGCTGGCGGTCGGCGCCGCGACCTGGCTGCTGATGGCCGCGAGCTACCTGCCGACGCTGCGCTACCACCGGCAGCCGGCCGCCGCCGCACTGCTGCTGCCGGTCACCGCCGCGCTCTACCTGGCGATGACCGTCGACTCGGCCCGGCAGCACTACCTCGGCCGCGGCGCCCGCTGGAAGGGCCGCAGCTACTCGCAAGGCTCCTAGCACCGCCACCAACGCTCGCCCTGGTTCGCGACCCCGCCGGCCCGCCGGCCGGGCGAAGGCCGCGCGGTACCAGCCCGGTACTAGCCCGCGGCCCGGGCGGCGCCCCAGCCGTGCCAGCGGTCGACCTCGATCCAGGCGTTCACCCGGCCCCGGTCGCGGATCTGGTAGCGCCGGCCGGTGTAGTGGGTGGCGATCCGGTCGATCTGGGCCAGGTCGGTGTCCTCGGCCAGCTCGGTCACCCGGCCCTGGATGCTGATGTGCGTGTACCAGTCGTCGGTGTCCAGCACGGTCAGCGAGACCCGCGGGTCGCGCCGCAGGTGGCTGAGCCGCTTGCGGCGGTGATCCATGTTGACCAGCAGCCGCTCACCGTCCAGCAGGTACCAGGTGGCGACCGAGATGGGCTGCCCGTCCGCCCCCAGCGTCGCGATCACCGCCGGATTCGGCTTGGCCAGCCGCTCCCGCAACCCCTCGGACAACCACGACATACCCACCCCTCCTCGCCTGATTCACCCACTCTCCCAGACCACCCACGCCCACCCCACCGACGCGCCGAGCCCTTTAGGGCAACAATCAGTCAGATAGGTGACAGTCCGTATTCGGTCGGCGCCGGGCCGGCCGGGCCGGGTCAGGGCAGGAGATCGCGTAGCCAGGTGGCCAGGGCGGGGCCGAGGAGGACGGCGGTGAGGGTCACGGCGACGGCGAACAGGACCGCGACGAGGACGAGGACGGCCAGCCGCCAGCGGCGGTAGGGGACGGCGGTTTTCAGGGCCGGCCTCCGGCGGTGCTGACGGCGTTCGGGCGGCGGCTGCCGAGCAGCCATTCGGCCAGCGTGATGACGCTGGCGTCGACCTGGCCGGACGCGGTGGCGACGGCGGCGGTGGGGAAGAAGCGGACCTCGGCGAAGTGGTGCCGCAGGCCGCGGACCAGGTTGCCCTGCTCGAGCCGGTCGGTGAGCCAGCCGGCGAGGTGGTCGCTGGTCAGGCCGGGCGGGTCGAACGCGGCGGTGTCGCGGATCAGGTCGACCTTGCTGATCGCGACGCCGAGCCGGACCCGGTTGGTGCGCAGGCCCATCCCGCGGACGTTCTCCAGCACCTGGGCGAAGATGAAGTCGGGCGCCACGGTGGCCCGCTCGCCGCGCAGCCGGGCCTGCTCGGCGGCGCTCAGCCGGTCCCAGAAGGCCGGCACGGTGAGCGGGTCGAGGACGAACAGCAGCGCCCCGGCGACGCGGAGGAACTGCAGCTCCTGCAGTTGTTCGGACGCGACGAACCGCTCGCCGGCCGAGTCGAACAGGTGTACCAGCCGGCGGCCGCCGCCGGGCGGCTTGAGGTAGAGCGAGTACGCCTTGGGCAGCGCGGTCAGCGTCGCCCGGGTGGCCCGGCCGCTGCCGACCACGGCCTTGCCCTCGTCGTACCGGCGCCGGGTGTCCGCGTCGGCGAACTGCACCCCGTCGCCGGGCGCGATCTGCTGGGCCAGCGCCATCACCAGCGCCAGCATCAGCCGGGTCTTGCCGGCCGCGGTCGCCCCGAACACCGGCAGCACCACCTCGCTGGCGGTGCCGGTGTTGTCGGCCAGCAGCTTCCGGCAGGACGGGCAGACGGCGTCCAGCCGGTGGCTGCCGAGCACGATCAGGGTCGGGATCCGGGTGCGGCACTGGCAGACCCGCGCCACCACGCCGTACCGGCCGGGCCGGACGTCCTTGTGCACGGTGGAACAGCCGGGGCAGCGGTACGACGGGTAGCCGATCGGAACGTAGCAGTGCGGGCAGGTGACCCGGATCCGGCGCACCCGCAGCACCGCGGTGTCGGCGAGCCGCAGCAGCTGGATCAGCGTCAGCCCGATCCCCAGCAGCACCCCGACCAGCAGCACGTGCAGGCCGGCGACCAGCCCCACCAGCAGCGCGCCGCCGGCCGTGCCGAACACCAGCGCGGCCCAGGCCAGCACCCCGAACGGCCAGGTGAACCAGGTGTGGGTCGCGTCGCTGAAACAGCTGCGGTTGATTCCCCGGGCCAGCGTCAGCACCCACTGCCGGCACTGGCCGGCCGCGGTCCGCAGCACCTGCCAGAGATCGACCAGGGCCTGCCCGAACAGGTAGTGCCGGTAGGCCGGCTCCTGCGTCGCGGTGGCCGCGCTCGGCACCACCGGCACCGCGGCCGGCCGGCGCGGCGTCGACCGGCCCAGCACGTCAGCCAGCACCCAGCCGTAGCCGACGACCAGGAACAGGCCGAACCCGACCGCGCCGAGCACGATCAGCGGCGGGCCGGCGAGCACGAAGACGACGAACAGGCCGGCCACGTAGGCCACGACCGCCAGCGGGATGAGGAAGCACATCAGCCAGGCTCCGGCCGGCGGCGGCGCAGCGGCCCGAGCCGGCGGGTCAGCCCGCCGGGCAGCTCCCGCTTCCGCCAGGCGGCGAACTCGGCGGCGACCGGCTCGCCGACCAGCTCGATCGCGTCGCTGAGCGCGTCCAGGTCGCGGCGGTGCCAGCCGGCCAGCGCGGCCGCCAGCGCGGCCTCGACCCGGTCGGCCCGGGCCGGGGCGGTCGGGCGCAACCGCTGGCCGACCTGGACGGCATGCGCGGCACCGGCCAGGTCCGGCCCGGCCGGTTGGAGCAGGGCGCCGAGCCGGCTCAGGTATGCATCCAGCACGTCGACCGGCGCGGTGGCGAGCAGGCCGGCCAGCCGGCGCGGGCCGAGCCCGGGCAGCAGGTCCACCAGCCGGCCGAGCAGGTACCGCCGCACCGTCGGATGCAGCGTCGGGTACTGCTCGATCAGCACGTCGGGCAGCTGGGCCGGGCTCTTGCGCAGCCACCCGGCCAGCCAGGCGTAGTCCTCGACCAGATCCTCGCCGGCCGCGTTGAGCAGGCCCCGGACGGGGTGGCCGGCCAGGTCGGCGGCCAGCCGGGCGTGCGCGTGAGATTGCCGCGGGTCCGGTGGCAGCGGCCGGGTCAGCACCCGGGACAGCCGGGCGGCGACGGCCGGCGTGCAGGCCTGCTCGGCGGTCAGCGCCTGTAACACCGCCCGGGCCTCGGCCACCGACCAGTCGGTGCCCGGCCAGAGCAGGTCGAGCAGCCGGTCGTCCACCGGCCCCGCCCGACCCGCTGCCGCCCCGCCCGCCGGGCCGTTCCGCCACCCGCCGGCCGGACCGCGGGCGGCAGCCCGGCCGGCCAGCGAGCTGAGCGTCGACACCCGCAGCTCCGGCGCCCGGGCGGCCCGGGCCAGCAGCAGCGGCTCGTGCAGCGCCGGGGCGGCGGCCAGGTCGCCCTCGGCCAGCACGTCGGCCAGGCCGCGGCGGAGCGCGGCGGAGACCTCGTCCGGCCGGGCGGCGGCGGCCGCGGCCAGGTGCGCGGCCACCCCGGCCCGCAGCTCCGGCGCCCGGGCCAGCGCCCGGTGCAGCTGCGGGTCGGCCGGGTCGCGCAGGGCCAGCGCGCCGACCGCGCCGCGACCGGCCGCGACCAGCGCCTCGGCCGGCAGCGGGATGCCCGCGTCGATCGCCCACTCCATCAGCGCGACCGCGGTCTGCGCGTCCGCGCCGGCCAGCAGTTCGGCGGACCGGGCCGCGGCGTGGCTGGCGGCGGTCGGCCCACGCAGGCTGATCGGCAGCGCGGCCGGCCGGCCGGTGGTGGGCAGCGCGTCCAGGCTGGCGTCGACCATCCGCAGCTCGACCGCGTCCAGCAGCGGCCAGGCCCCGGCCCGGTCGGCCGCGGCGGCGAGCGCGCCGAACTGCTGGTCGGTCAGCCCCGACCGCCGCCCGCGCACAGCCTCCTGGCCCGGCTCGCCCGGCCGGTCGGGCACCGCCGGCTGGTCGTCCGGTCCGGCCTGGTCGAGCAGGGCGCGGCCGGCGGCCAGCACCCGGGCCGGGCCGATCCGGGCCGCGTCGGCGGCCAGCCAGCGCACCGCCGCGTCCAGGTCGGATCCGGCCAGCGGGTGCCCGGCCATCGCGGCGGCCACCGCCAGCATCGGGTGCCAGCTGTCCAGCGCACCGTCCGGCCCGGCGCCGGTCAGCGCGGTCGCCTCGGCCCACACCCGGGCGGCGCCGACCGGGCCGATACCGCCCAGCAGCCGCGCCGCCGGGCCCACCGCTATCTCGGTGCTCCGCCCGGACGCCATGTCGAACAGGTAGAAGTCCTCGAACGCGGGGCCGTCCAGGTCGAGGTCCACGTCCGGCACGGTGCCGATCACATGCACCGTCGAATAGCTGGGGCGGCGCTGGTACGTCGCGAACGACAGCCGCCGCGCCGGCCCGGGCGGCAGCAGGTAGCAGACCGCGGCGATCCAGGCGGCGGCCGCGGCCGCGTCCGGCTCGATGATCAGCACCGACCGCTCGCCCCGGCTCATCGCCAGGTCGGCCGCGGCCAGCAGCCGGGCCAGCGGGGCGGCACTGCGGCCGCGGACGAACTCGCCGACCACGGCCCGGGTCAGCCCGCCGGGCCGGGCCGCCGCCAGCTCCGGCAGCGCCGGCTCGAGCACCGGCGTCCGGACCCAGAACGGCGCCCCCCACAGCTCGATCGGGAGCAGCCCGGCCAGGTCCCGGGCCGGATCGGTGCTGACCAGCGCGTGCGCGAAGTAGTTGCCGAAACGCTGGGAGAAATCGGCCCCGACGAACACCACGTTGGCCACCGCGGCCGTCGCGCCGGCCGCCGCCGGCTGGTAGCACAGGTTCACCGGCGCCGCGGCGATCTCGGCGTCGGTCGGCCCGTAGTCCAGCGACCGCGGCGGCTCGTACGCGGTCAGCGCCTCCACCGCGCGCAGCACCTCGGCCGGCAGCCCGGGGGTGGCGGCGTTGAACTGGTAGCCGGGAAAGCCGGCCAACCCGTGTTCGCAGGACGTGTAGTAGAGCTGCCCGAATGCCATCTCAGTCCCTTGTCGCCGGGATCGTGCCCAGCTCGCTGAGCAGCCAGAGGAACGGGTCCTGCACCCGGTACGGGGTGATGCCGTGCTCGGCGACGCGGCGGTCCGCGGTCGGGCTGTCGCCCAGCGCGGACAGCGCGAAGTACCGGTACCGGTCGTAGCCGAGCCGCAGGATGTGGTCCAGCTGGGTGCCGTCCCATTTCTGCAGCAGCGCCTGGACGTCCTCGTGCACGGCCCGGCTGTCCGCGCTGTCGAACACCGGCCGGGTGGATGGCTGCCGGCGCAGCGGGCTGCCGTCCGGGAAGGTGTGCCGGAGCGTGTCGATCTTGGAGAAGGCGACCGCGATCGGCGTCCGGATCCGCGCCGACGGCCGGTGCAGCCCGGTCCGCAGCAGCTCGGTGACCCGGCTCAGCACGTTCACCGGCGTGTCGTAGCCGGTCCCGTTCGGCGCCGGGGCATCGGCCAGCGCCAGCCGGCGGGCGCCGCGCATCTGCAGCGGGTCGAGCAGCAGGATGATCCCGTCCGCGCTGGCCAGGTAGCGGGTGTTGAGGTGGACGCTGTCCTCGGAGACGAGGTCCTCGCCGGCGGTGTCGAAGAAGGACAGGATGCTGTGCGCCGGCCGGCTGCCGATCAGCCCCTTGCGGTCGCGGGTGAACCGGAACACCAGCGGGGCCCGCTGGTTGCGGGTGGCGCCGGCCGACCGGGTGGTCGGGAACAGTTCCCGGCGCTGGTAGAGCCGCTCCTCGTAGTCGGCGGTGAACTGGCGCCGGGTGTTGTCGTCGGAGCCGACCACGGACGCGTCGAACTGGTGCCCGACCCGGTGCATCAGCTCATGGATCAGCACGGTCAGGTAGACGGTTTTGCCGCTCTCCTTGGCGCCGATCATCGCGATCAGCCGGTTGTCGACCTTGCCGAAGTGCACCGGCAGCTGGCTGTGGCAGCGCGGGCAGATCCGGTACTGGGTGCTGCCCTTGCACTGCGGGCAGGTCGCGGTCAGCTTCCGGCCGTCGGCCGCGAATGCCGGCGCCATCGGGGTGGACAGGCCGATCCGGTCGGCCAGCTTCTGGTCCCGGGCCCGGGTACAGGTGGTGCCGCCCGGCCCGGCCCGGCCGGTGCAGCGGAACTCGATCTGCTTCTCCGCGAACCGCTCGTAGCAGTACGGGCAGGCCAGCAGCGCCACCGCGGTCACCACCGGCCCGGCGCGTACACCAGCGTGACCGGCGGGTCGCTCGGCCCGTCCGGGAAGCACACCAGCCGGCCCGCGCCGGGTCGCGCGCCGGCCAGCGGCACGGCCACCGGCTGGTCCGGGACCAGCCGCTGGCTCGGTACCCGGGCGACGACCGTGCCGTCCGCCGGCGCCAGCGGCAGCACCGACCCGCTGCCCCGGACCAGCAGCAGCGGCGGCACCGTCACCGGACGGTCGCAGCGCAGCATCAGCCGGGCCGGCCGGCGCAACAGCGGCCGGGCCGGCTCGACCAGGTAGCTCACCCGCGCCGGCAGCCCGGCGACCGCCGCCCGCATCGGCGGCCCGTACCGGGGCCCGTCCGGCCCGTCGCCGGCCGCCCCGTCCACCGCCGCCTCGACGATGACGGTCACCGGGTCCGGTCCGACCGTGACCGTGCAGCCGCCGTTGTCCTCGTACTCGCGCCGGAAGCAGTTGATCTCGCCGGCCCAGCCGGCCGCAGCCGTCCCCCCGGCCGGGCCAGCCCCGGCAGCTCTGGCCGTCCCGTCGGCCTGGTCGGCCTGGTCGGTCCCGGCAGCTCCGTCGGCCCTGTGGGCGGGGTCGGCTCGGCCGGTCCCGGCCGCCCTGACAGCCCCGTCGGCCTGGTCGGTTCCAGCCCAGCGGACCCGGGCTGAGGTGGCGGCCGCCGGCCAGATCCAGCGCAGCAGCACCGCCTCGGCGAACCGCTCGGCGACCAGGCCGCGGACCGGCTCGGCCAGCGAGAGGATCACGGTGTTGCCGACGGCGGCGCGCTGCTGCCCGCTGCTGATCGCGGTCAGGAAGCACCGGCCGGTCGGCGCCGGCATGGTCAGCCCGGCCCGGCCGTCCGGCAACGGGCTCGGCACCCCCGGCACCGGCCGGCCGTAGCCGGCCAGGTCGGCCAGCGCGATCGTGCTGCCGGCCGGCCAGGGTGGCGGCCGGTCGCCGATCCGGACCCCGACCGCGCCGGTCCGCGGCGGTGTCCAGGTCAGCCGGACCGCTGCCGGACGACCGTCCGGCCCGGCCTCGGCCGCCAGGTCGTCCACCGGCACCGGGCGGACGTCCGGCGCCGCGGTCCCGACCAGCCCGGGGGAGACCAGCCGCGCTCCGGACCGGTCGAAGTAGACGGTCGAGATCCGGTACCGGTACCGCTGCCCGGTGCGCACCGCCCGGTCGGTGAACCCGGCCGCGCCCGCCGCCACCCGCCGCTCCGCCGGCCCGCCCGAAGCTGCCCTGCCTGGGCCACCCGAAGCTGCCCCGCCCGGGCCACCCGCGTCCGGCCCGCCGGACG